>MDSW01084848.1_pt1 | contig 10541 bp, 9 predicted proteins | sample 811171 | NCBI WGS metagenome assembly MDSW01 (sample SAMN05326641, study PRJNA326480) | marine metagenome | isolation source: seawater | place: Atlantic Ocean: North West | collected 2012 | reverse complement strand
TCCATCTTTAAGTCCTAATTTTTCTAAAATATTATTCATAGAATCTGAACCAAAAATCCTCATTAAATCATCTTCAAGGCTTACAAAAAAAATAGAATTACCCTCATCTCCTTGTCTACCAGATCTTCCTCTTGCTTGGTTATCAACTCTCCTACTTTCCATTCTTTCAGTTCCAAGTACAAAAAGTCCACCTAGATTTTTTATTTCTTCTTTAGATTTTGTATCTACATTTTTACCACCAAGTTTAATATCAACACCTCTTCCTGATATACTAGTTGTAATTATTACAGATCCTTTTGATCCAGCATTGGCTATAATTTCAGCTTCCTTGTCATGATTTTTTGCATTTAAAACAACATGATTTATTTTTTTTTTATTAAATAGTTCTGAATAGTGCTCAGATTTGTTAACACTACTTGTGAATACTAAAATTGGTTGTCCAATATTATATTTTTCCACTACCATTTTAACTATCGCCTCATCCTTTTCTTTTTCTGTACGAAAAATTTGATCATTAAAATCTTTTCTTATCATCCGTTGATTTGTTGGAATTGAAACAACGCTTAAATTATAAATTTCAAAAAATTCTTGAGCCTCTGTAAGAGCTGTACCAGTGCATCCACAAAGTTTTTTATATAATTTAAAGTAATTTTGATAAGTTATAGACGCTAGAGTTTGGCTTTCGTGCTGTATATCTAGTTTTTCTTTAGCCTCTAAACTTTGGTGAAGACCATCCCCGAACCTTCTACCAGGCATTTGCCTACCTGTTTGTTCATCTATTATTACAATATTATTATCTTTCACAATATAATCTTTTCCATTAGAAAAAATATAATTTGCCCGTAATGATTGATTAACAAGATGTACTAATGATAAATTTTCAGGATCATAAAAATTATTGTTTTTTAAAATACCAACTTCAGAGAAAATTTTTTCAATATTATCAATTCCTTTGTTTGTTAAAAGAACACTTCTACTTTTTTCATCTATTTCAAAATCCTCATTTTTCAATTTTTTTATTAACTTATTTACAACAATATATTGGTCAGTTTTGTCCTCGGCACTTCCAGAAATAATTAAAGGGACTCTCGCTTCATCAATTAAACAAGAGTCAATTTCGTCAACAATAGCATAATTATGGCCCCTCTGAACCATATCTTTTTTAGAAAATTTCATGTTATCTCTGAGATAATCAAATCCTAATTCACTGTTTGTTGCATAGGTAATATCACAAGAATAATTTTTTCTTCTTTCATCATCGGTCTGGCCTGAATTAATAAATCCACAAGATAAACCAAGAAAATTAAAAATTTTTCCCATATTTTCAGAGTCTCTTTTTGCAAGGTAGTCATTTACTGTTACTACATGAACACCTTCCCCTTTAAGAGAATTTAAATAAGCCGCTAAAGCTATAGTAAGAGTTTTTCCCTCACCTGTTTTCATCTCCGCAATTTTATTTTCATTTAAAACTACCCCTCCAATTAATTGAACATCAAAATGTCTCTCATTATTAATTCTATTTGAGGCCTCTCTCACTAGAGCAAAAGTTTCAGGTAATAATTCTTCTAATTTTGCATCATCTTTCAATTTTCTCTTTAATTCGTCTGTTTTTTTTGGAAAATCTTTATCATCTAATTTTGATATTTTTTCTTCTAATTTATTAATTTCCATGACTATTTTGGATATTCTATCCAATTCTTTTTGGTTGGGAGATTTGAAAATTTTTGATATTAAATTTAACGGATTAAGCATATGATCTATTTTTATTTAAACAAATCTTATATAATCATATTATAAAATTTTTAAACATATATGGTTTTTGACAAAGAAAATTATCAAATTAAGGCAAATTCTATCGGTTTTTATCAAGATTTAGAGCATCTTGATGGACTTGGAATTTCAGCAGTTACTGCAGATTTATATGAAAATAAAAAAAAGAGAGATGAGCTCGTTATTTTTTATTTTAGAAAAGGCGCAACTTATGCCTCTGTATATACCCAATCAAATATTATTTCTGAAAATATTAAATGGAATTTAAATAATACAAAAGAAAAGATACACGCCCTTGTAATCAATACAAGAAACGCAAATGCATTTACTGGAAAAGAAGGTTATAAATCAATAAATAACATTGCAAATCATTTAACAGATTTATTATCAAAAAAGCAAATTAATGATGAAGAAGAGCCAAGAAAAATTAAGTTAGGAAATCTTATTTTTGCATCAACCGGAACAATTGGAGAGATATTTCCTGAAAAGAAAATAACTAATGCATTACCAAACTTAATAAACAATATAAAATATGTTCAGAATAAATACATTTGGATGAAAGCTGCAATGGGAATACTCACAACAGATACTAGGCCTAAACTTTCTATGGAAGAGTGTAAAATTGGTAGTACAACTGTAAAAATTTACGGTATAGCCAAAGGATCTGGAATGATATATCCAGACATGGCAACTACTCTAGGTTTTATTTTTACTGATGCAAAAATTAGCGGGAGTATCTTAAAGCAGTTGCTAAAAAAAAATATACATAACACTTTTAATGCCATAAGTTGTGATGGTGACACCAGCACAAACGATATGGTGGGGATTTTTTCTACAGGTTATGCAAATAATAAAGAGCCTAAATCATATAAAGATAAAAATTTAGGTGAATTCGACAAATCTTTAAATGTTGTTCTTAAAAATTTAGCGAAAAGTGTTGCTGCTGATGGTGAGGGGGCTTCAAAATTTATAACTGTAAAGGTGGAAAAATGCAAAAACGAAAAAGATGCAAAAAAAATATGTTTTTCAGTTGCTAATTCTCCACTGGTCAAAACTGCAATTGCAGGTGAAGATCCTAATTGGGGTAGGTTGATAATGGCAATTGGTAAAGCAAAGGTAAATGTAAATTTTAAAAAGTTAGGTATTAATATTGGGCCACATAAAGTAATTGAGAATGGGAAAATTTCAAATAATTACAATGAAAATATAGTTGCAGATTATATGAAATCATATGAAATTAAAATTAATATTCAAATGGGCAGTGGTAAGAATGAGTTTGAGGTTTACACCATGGATTTAACCAAAAAATATATTGAAATTAATGCAGATTATAGATCTTAAGAACTTTAAATATTATATTTAATAATTAATTGTAAAAAATGATAAAATACGAACTTAATTGTAAAAAATGTAAAAATGTTTTCGATAGCTGGTTTGCATCTTCTAAGGAATTTGAAAAACTCAAAAAAATGAAATTGATAAATTGTGATTCCTGTAATTCCTTGAATATAGAAAAATCATTAATGTCTCCTAGAATTTCCAGATTAAAAAATTCAAATAGTGACGACAAATCAAAAAAATTTAAAGAGATAAAGTTAAAAATCAAAGAATTTCAAAGTTATATTAAGAAAAATTTTGATTATGTGGGCGAAAATTTTACATATGAAGCAAGATCAATTCATTATGGTAATAAAAAAAAAAAGAAACCGATTTATGGCAAAGCATCTAATGATGAAATTAAAGAATTAAAAGAAGAGGGAATAGATACTTCAGTTGTTCCTTGGATTGACGAGAAAGAAAATTAAAATTTTTTAAATTTACTTATATAGTTAACATCTGTATTTTTAGAAATATTCCACTCATTCTGAAATATATTAAATTTCATACCTTTTATTTCTAATAACTGAAGCGTATTTTTTTTACAAATTAAGTCTAATTCTTTCGGGTCTACAAATTTGAACCAATCATGAGTGCCTACGGGTAGCCAATTCAAAACATACTCAGCACCAATTATTGCAAATAAATAGGATTTTAATGTTTTATTAATTGTTGCTAAAAACATAATTCCATTTTTTTTTAACAATAAGGAGCAAGATTTTATAAAAAGATTTATATCATCAACGTGTTCAACTACCTCCATATTTAAAATTACATCATACTTTTTTTTATATTTTAACTTTTCTGGCGAGGCATTAATATAATTTATTTTCAAATTATTTTTAAAAGCATGTGCTCTAGCAATATTGATATTTTTAATTGAGGCATCAATTCCTGTTACTTTTCCACCTAACCTACTCATTGGCTCAGATAGTAATCCACCTCCACAGCCTATATCTAAAATTTCTAAATTGTTTAGAGGTTTATTTTTTTTTTTAATTTTAAATTCTCTAATAATATTATTTTTTATGTACTCTATTCTTAAAGGATTAAATTTATGTAATGGCTTAAATTTTCCTTCTGGATCCCACCATTCTTCAGCCATGGTATTAAATTTTTCTATTTCTTCTTTATTTATTGTGTTATTAGCCATAAAATTTTTTTAATAATTTTTTTTAATAAAAGATAATATAGGTAATAACAATGAAAATTGTAGTGTTAAAATTCGGTGGAACATCAGTAGGTTCAATTGATAGGATTAAAAATGTAGTTAAAATAATTATATCTTACTTAAAAAAAAAAAATAAAGTTATTGTGATTTCTTCAGCTATGAGTGGGGAAACCAATAGACTAATTAAGTTAACAAAAAAAATATCAAGAAATTTTAGTTCTTCAGAGTATGATTCAGTTCTGGCTACTGGGGAGCAAGTGGCTTGTTCATTAATTGCAGGCAGTCTAATTGATAAAGGGTATAAAGCCAGATCTTGGCTTGGATGGCAATTACCAATATTGACTGAAGGAAAGTACTCTCATTCAAGAATAATAAAAGTAGATAAAAAAAAAATTATTAATTTTTTAAAAAAAAATGGGATAGCAATAATCACTGGTTTTCAAGGAATAAATTCTGATAATAGAATTACTACAATTGGCAGAGGTGGATCAGATGCTAGCGCAATAATGATGGCTAAATTTTTTAAGGCAGAAAAATGTATTATTTATACAGATGTTGAAGGTGTATATACTACAGATCCAAAACTGGTTCCCAAAGCCAAAAAGATAGATAAAATTTCATATGAAGAAATGCTAGAAATGGCATCTTTGGGTTCGAAAGTAATGCAGCCTCACTCAATACAGGACTCAAGATTGAATAGAATCGATATTGAAGTTAGATCATCGTTTAAAAATGTTTCTGGTTCTTTAATTACAAAAAAGAAAAATATTTCAAGTAATAATATAATTAGAGGAGTATCATTTACAAAAAATGACGCCAAAGTAACTTTAGTAGGTGTAAAAGATAGACCAGGTGTTGCGGCTGCTATTTTTGAACCTTTTTTTAAAAATTCTATTAATGTAGATATGGTAGTTCAAAATATTTCATATAATCAAAAAGAAACAGATTTAACATTTACAATTAAGAAAGATGATTTAATTAAAACAAAAAAAATTATAAGAAATAATAATAAAATTAAATTTAAAAATTTAATTATAGATCAGAATGTATCTAAAGTTTCTATAGTTGGCGTTGGCATGATTACAACTCCTGGAGTAACTTTTAGGATGTTTAATTCTTTAGCCAAAAAAAATATAAATATACAAGTTATTTCAACGTCAGAAATCAAAATATCTGTTTTAGTTGGTAGAAAAAGTTTAAAAAAAGCTGTTGATGTACTTCATAAAGAATTTAAGTTAGATTACTAAAAAAATTTCATGAGCATTAGACCATTTAGAGACATTAAGAGAAAAAAAACAAAAGTAATTTCTGTTGGAAAAGTTATGATTGGTGGCAATAATCCAATATCAGTACAATCAATGACTAATACCAAAACTACTGATACTAAATCAACTATAGAACAAATTAATAAAGTAGAGGAGGCAGGAGCTGACTTAATAAGAGTTTCTTGTCCGGATGAAGAGTCATCTTCAGCATTAAAGGAAATAATAAAAAATATAAATTTACCAGTAATTGCTGATATACACTTTCATTATAAAAGAGCTCTGGAAGCTGCAAAAAATGGAGCATCATGTTTAAGAATTAATCCAGGAAACATTGGAGATCAGAAAAAAATTAAAGAAATTGTTAAGGCAGCCAAAGATAATAACTGTGCAATTAGGGTTGGAGTAAATGCTGGATCTTTAGAAAAAGATATTTTAGAAAAATTCAAGGAACCTTGTCCAGAAGCTTTAGTTGAAAGTGCTATAAGAAATATTAAAATTCTTGAAGATCAAGATTTTTTTAATTTGAAAGTAAGCGTTAAATCTTCTGATGTATTTTTATCTTTATGGGCCTACAGAAAACTATCAGATAAAATTGATTATCCATTACATCTTGGAATAACTGAGGCTGGAAGCTTCATTCCAGGTAGTGTAAAATCATCGATAGGACTTGGCTCTTTATTATTAGACGGTATTGGAGATACTCTTAGAGTATCTCTATCAGATGATCCTGTTAAAGAGGTTAAAATAGGAAATGAAATACTTAAGTCACTAAATTTAAAGAATAGGGGTATTAAAATAATCTCTTGTCCTTCATGTGCAAGGCAAGGGTTTAATGTTATTGAAACAGTTAAACTATTAGAAGATCGACTATCACACATTAAGTCACCAATTACACTGTCAATCATTGGCTGCGTGGTTAATGGCCCAGGGGAGGCTGCCTTAACTGATGTAGGTTTAACAGGAGGAGGTAATCAAAATCACATGTTATACATTAATGGAATTCAAGCAAAAAAAATATCTACAAATGAAATGATAGATAAAATAATCTCGTTGATTGAAAATAAAGAACAAGAGCTTAAAGAGCTTTCAAAAAAAAAATAAATAGTTAATGTCATTACCAATTAATAAAGTAAAAGAAATTATAGGAAAACATAAAGAACTTGAAAAAGATTTATCAAGCACAGAACTAGACAGCAAAACCTTTGCTAAAAAATCCAAAGAATACTCAGATTTAAATGAAATCATCCAAAACGCTTTGGATTATTCCAATTATGAGAATAATAAAGATGAGCTAGAAAAAATTATATTAGATAAAAATAGTGATGATGAAATGATCGATCTAGCAAAATCAGAATTAAACGATCTAGATTTAAATCATAAAAAAAATGAGAATATTTTAAAAATATTCTTATTGCCCAAGGACGAGGCAGATACAAAAAATGCAATTCTAGAAATAAGAGCGGGGACTGGCGGTTTAGAAGCGAGTTTATTTGCTTCAGATCTATTTAAAATGTATGAAAAAGTTTGTAATAAAAAAAATTGGAAACTAGAAATTATTACGTTATCTAAAAGCGATGCAGGTGGTTTAAAAGAGGTCATAGCCTCGATAAAAGGTAAAAATATTTATTCATCTTTAAAATATGAAAGTGGAGTTCATCGTGTTCAAAGAGTTCCAGATACCGAAACCCAAGGTAGAGTTCATACATCAGCTGCGACTGTGGCTGTACTTCCAGAAGCAGAAGATGTAGATGTAAAAATTGAAGATAAAGATTTAAGAATTGATGTTTTTAGAAGCAGTGGACCAGGTGGCCAAAGTGTAAACACAACCGATAGTGCCGTGAGAGTAACACACATTCCATCAGGTATAGTTGTCAGCCAGCAAGATGAAAAATCTCAAATAAGAAATAGAGAAAAAGCTTTAAAAATTTTACGTTCAAGACTTTATGAATTTGAGAGAAAAAAAATTGATGAACAAAGGTCAAAGGATAGAAAAAAAAAAATTGGAACTGGAGACAGATCAGAAAGAATAAGAACTTACAACTTTCCGCAAGGAAGAATGACTGATCATAGAATAAATTTAACACTTCATAAGTTAGAAGAATTTATGCAAGGAGAAATTTTTGATGAAGTAATAGAAAACTTAAATCTTCAGGCACAGGAAGAGTTATTGGAAAATTTGGACTAATGAATTACAGAGATTGCCTAGAAAACGGAGTATTAATTTTAAAAACAAATTCGATTTTAACAGCAAATATTGATGCTGAAATGTTGCTATGCTATTCTATAAACAAATCAAGAGAGCAAATCTTATTAAACCTAGATGATACATTAAAAGAAAAAGAAATAAATTTATTTTATGCGTGTATTAATCGAAGGAAATACAAAGAACCAGTCTCTTCAATAACTGGAAAACGGTTTTTTTGGAATTCACATTTTAAAATAAATAAAAATGTATTAACACCTAGATTTGAAACAGAATTACTTATAGAAGAAGTGCTTAAACAACATAATAACCTAAAAAAAATAGATATTTTAGATATTGGCTTAGGATCTGGATGTATTTTAATTTCTTTGTTAAAAGAACGAAATAAATGGAGGGGAACTGGTATAGATATTTCCAAGAAAGCAATTAATACTGCCAAATTCAATGCAAAAATACAACAGGTCGATGATAGAATTAAGTTTATAAATTCTGATATTGACAAATTTTATTTTGGAAAATATGATTTAATTGTATCTAACCCACCTTATATTGATTTAGTTGGATATAATAATCTTGATGAAAGTGTAAAAGATTTTGAGCCTAAAAAAGCTCTTTACGGTGGTATAGACGGATTAAAAATTATCGAAAATATTGTTAAAAAAAGCAAAAATATTTTGAAAAATAATGGTACATTAGCTATGGAAATTGGTTTAGGACAGTATTACAAAACATTACATTTCTTAAAAAAAAATGAATTTGTAGTTTTTAAAATTCTGAAAGACTACCAAAAAATAAAACGATGTATAATTGCTAAAAAAGTTAATTAATGAGAAATTTTAGAAATAATAAAAGAAGATATAGATCCAATTCGTTTGATAGAAATTTGAAAATTAATTCAACAGATCAAAACTTAAATTCAAATTTGGGAAATGTATCAGATTTTAAAAAAAAGAATTATTCGAGAAATGGCTTTAATCCCTCAAAATTAATTCAAAAATATTCTGACCTCGCAAGAGAGGCACTATCAAGTGGGGATAAAATTTTATATGAAAACTATATGCAACATGCAGAACATTTTATAAGAATAGTAGAAAATAATAATTCCTCACAAATGATTAAAAATGAATCATCGAATGGACTAGATAAGATGAACATTAGCAAAATATCTGATGACAAAAGTAATAAAGAAAATGAATTAAAAACAGATAAAAATTAATCACTGTTATTTATTAATTCAGACTTTAAAACATCTATCTTTATTTTTACTAGTTCAAAGTTTTCCCTTAATTTTCCTTTTAATTTTTTACCAGATGGTAATTTTAAAGTTTGTGAATTTATTTTTTTCCCATTTTTAATTACTTCATAGTGCAGGTGAGGACCAGTAGACATTCCAGTTGACCCAACATAGCCTATAATCTGTCCTTGATTAACTCTTGTACCTTTTTTTATTCCTCTCGCAAATTTTGACATATGCGCGTAAACAGTGCTGTAAGTGCTATTATGTTTTATTTTAACACAATTTCCACCACCACCACACCATCCTGCTTTCAAAACTATTCCAGTCCCAGAAGCCATTATCGGCGTTCCCATAGGTGCTGCAAAATCTGTTCCTTGATGCATTTTGTTATACCCAAGAATTGGATGTTTACGCATTCCGTAACTTGATGATAATCTTGCACCATTGATTGGTGTTTTCATTAAAGTTTTTTTTATACTTTGACCATTTGCCTCGAAATGATCGTTAACTTTATCCTTTTCAGAATAAAAGTGATATAGCTCTAAAGATTTTCCTTGAAGGATAAGATTAGCATATAAAATATTCCCAAAATCAATTATTTTATTTTCGTCATTTTTTAGTTCCTCGTAAACAATTTGAAAGCTATCATTTTTTCTTATATCTCTCTGAAAATCAACTTGAAACCCATAAATCTGAGCAAATTGAACTATAATATTTGGATGTATTTTTTTATCTATAGCTGATTTATATAAACTATTCCTTATAAAATTCTCTTTATATACTCTCACTAAATTTAACTCTTTAGTAATTTCTGAATATTGGAGTAAATCGTTGTTATTTAATTCAACCACTAAATCCTTTTTTTTATTAATTGGTATAATAATTTTTTTAATTTTCTTTTTTTTTAAATTATCTATCTCAAAAGTGATTTTTTGATTTTCATATAGATTGATTTTTATTTTATTTTTAATGATGAAATCTATAATTTTTTTTTTTTCTTTTTTATCAAAATCGTTTAATTTTAAAACTTCCTCAAAACTTTCACCAGGTCTAACAATATGATTTATTGTTTGAAATCTTGGTTCTAAAGATGAAGAAATTGATAATAGAGTTTTTTTAAGATAGATGTTTTGAAATAAATTTTCTAAATTTTTTGATTGTTCAAATTTAAATTTATCATAAATGCTAATGATTATTACAGATGTAATTAATAGAAATAATAGGAGTAAAAAAGATTTAAACTCCTTAAATTTCTGATAAATTTGTTTTTTAAAGATTAAATTTAGCATCAAAAAAACCTTGTTTATAAAGGGTTTTTTAACATATTTTTTTATATCTAATAGCTTGATTTATATATTTTTTAGCATATAAGCGACCCACTTAACTTGAAAAAAGTTATATTTATCAAGCTTTTTTGCTTGATTAGCTATTTAATATGTTAAAATTTTAAGAAGAGAAGTGTGGACGGTTAAGGTTACCAAAATTTGTCGTACACACTTCAATCACATATAAATTTAT
>MDSW01080256.1_pt1 | contig 10541 bp, 10 predicted proteins | sample 811171 | NCBI WGS metagenome assembly MDSW01 (sample SAMN05326641, study PRJNA326480) | marine metagenome | isolation source: seawater | place: Atlantic Ocean: North West | collected 2012 | reverse complement strand
TTGAGATTCGGCACCAGCACCGGATAGCTCACGCCGGGCTTGCGCGTGATACCCGCCATGACCTCCGCCGTATCGGCCATCTGCGGGACCCACTTGGGCGAGACGAACGCCCCCGCCTCGACGACCGGAATGCCGGCGTCGGTCAATCTGTCGACGAGTTCGATCTTCGTCTTGAGCGGCACCGTTTCCGGGTGGTTCTGCAGCCCGTCCCGGGGGCCGACATCGACGATCTTGACGTGCTTTGGCAGTTTCATGTCAGCCGCGACTCTCTCAAGCCGGCTCGAAAATGACAAGGGGCACACCGTCGTCAACCTGTTCGCCGGCCTTGCAGCGCACCTCGGTGACCGTCCCGTCGGCCGGGGCGGCGATGGTGTGTTCCATCTTCATCGCTTCGAGCACCAGCAGCGATTGGCCGCGCTTCACCTTGGCTCCGGCTTTGACGTGCACGTGCGTGACCTTGCCCGGCATCGGCGCTGTCAGGTCGCCGCCTGAATCCGCCTCCTCGTCGGCCAGGTCGGCCGGATCGAACAGAATAAACACGCAGCGGCCGTCGTCGTGGAAGACCGTCAGCCTGTCGCCGGTGTGCGCGACATCGGCCCGCATGCGGACGCCGTCGATGATGACGCTGCCGTCGTTCAACATCTGCCCGGCGACGCTTTCCTCGCCGACGATCAGGTCATAGCCGCCGCCGGCCCGCGCCTTGGCGGTCACCAGAAACGGCTCGTCGTCGATGACGTCGCGCAAGAACACATCCTGATGGCCGCGGTCGATGACACGCCAGCCGTCGGTCCTGAACCATGGCGAGAACGGATCACCGGAACCTTCGGCGCGCCGGCACGCGGCGATCCCGCGCGCGCGGATCACGGCAAGGGCGGCGATGGCGAGCGAGGTTTCGTCGGCCGGCTTCACCCGCCGCCAGGCGAGCGTCGGCGCCTTCATCCGGTCGAGCCAGCCGGTATCGACCTTGGCGTTCACGAATGTCTCGTCGGCGGAGATCCCGAGCAGGAAATCGAGATTGGTTTCGAGCCCGGCGATGCGGGTCCCCGAAAGCGCCGCCTGCAGCTTCGAGAGCGCGTCGGCCCGGTCCGCTCCATGCGCGACGATCTTGGCGATCATCGGATCGTAGTGCACCGACACGCTGTCGCCCTGCTCGATACCGGTGTCGACGCGCACACCGGGGGTGTCGGCGAACTTCAGGTATGAAAGCGTGCCCGTCTGCGGCAGATAGCCCTTGTCCGGGTCCTCGGCATAAAGCCTGGCCTCGAACGCGTGGCCGTCGATGGTCAGATCGTCCTGCTTGACCGGCAGTTCACCGCCGGCCGCGACGCGCAGCTGCCATTCGACGAGATCCTGCCCGGTGATCGCCTCGGTCACGGGATGTTCGACCTGCAGGCGCGTGTTCATCTCGATGAAGTAGAAATCCTTGCCCGACAACAGGAACTCGACCGTGCCCGCGCCGACGTAATCGACCGCGCGCGCCGCGTTCACCGCCGCCTCGCCCATCGCGTGCCTGAGCTTTTCCGTCATCCCCGGTGCGGGTGCTTCCTCGATCACCTTTTGGTGGCGGCGCTGCAACGAGCAGTCGCGCTCGAACAGATGCACGTAGTTGCCGTGCGCGTCCCCGAACACCTGCACCTCGACGTGCCGCGCTTTCGATAGATACTTCTCGATCATCAGCTTCGGATCGCCGAACGACGACTTGGCCTCGCGCTTGGCGCCGTCGATGGCATCGGCGAGCTTGGCCTTCTCGCGCACCACGCGCATGCCCTTGCCGCCGCCGCCAGCCGACGCCTTGACCAGAACCGGAAAGCCGATGTCCTCGGCGGCCTTGGTGAGAGTCTTGGTGTCCTGCTTCGAGCCGTGATAGCCCGGCACCAGCGGCACGCCCGCCTTCTCCATCAGCGCCTTCGACGCAGATTTCGAGCCCATGGCGCGGATCGCGTCCGCCGGCGGCCCGACAAAGATCAGCCCGGCGTCGGCAACGGCATCGGCGAAGTCCGCGTTCTCAGACAGAAAGCCATAGCCCGGATGGATCGCGTCGGCGCCTGTCCGAAGGGCGGCAGTGATCACGGCATCGATTTTCAGATAGCTCTCCGCCGCCGGACCGGGGCCGATCCGGACCGCCTCGTCGGCCAATCTCACATGGCGCGCGTTCGCATCGGCATCGGAATAGACCGCGACCGTGGCGATCCCCATCGCCCGCGCCGTCGCCATCACGCGACACGCGATCTCGCCCCGGTTGGCGATCAGGAGTTTTCGGATAGCCGCCACGCTCAGTCCTTTACCCATTTGGGTTTACGTTTCTCGAGAAAGGCGGCCACGCCCTCCTGCCCCTCGTCGGTGGCACGCACGCGCGCGATATGGCCCGCGGTGTCGCGCACCACTTTCTCGTCCTGGGTCGCCGAATTGGTAATGTAGGAGACCAGGTTCTTGACCTCGGAAAGCGCCTTCGGCCCGCCCCGCAAAAGTGCATCGACGATCTCGCCCCGTTTGTCCGCCAATTGATCGGCAGCCACGACTTCGTGCACGAGCCCCAGTTCCCGCGCCCGCTCGGCCGAGAATTTTTCAGCCGTCAGCATGTAGCGCGTCGCCTGGCGTTCGCCGATGGCATGAATGACGTAAGGACCGATGACGGCGGGGATGAGGCCGAGGCGAACTTCCGACAGACAGAAATGCGCGTTTTCGGATGCGATGGCGATATCGCAACATGCCACCAACCCGACACCGCCGCCGTAGGCCGGCCCCTGCACCACCGCCACCGTCGGCTGACGCATGCGGAACAGCACCGCCATCAGCTTGCCGAGGTTCTTGGCGTCTTCAAGATTTTCGGCGCGGTCGTATGCTGCCATCCGCTTCATCCAGTTCAGGTCCGCACCGGCGGAGAAGCTCTTCCCTTCGGCGGCGAGCACCACGACGCGGACCGTCGGATCGTTTTCCAAACCCTGTAGTTCGCGGCGCAAGCGGTCGATCAGTTCGTCGTCGAAAGCGTTATGCACATCGGCGCGGCACATCGTGATAGTCGCCACGCCGCGGCCGGAGATTTCCGTGATCAGGGAAGCCGTCGTTTTTGCCATGATCTCAATCCTCGTTACATCCGGAACACGCCGAACGTGGTTTTTTCGATGGGCGCGTTGAGCGCCGCCGACAGCCCGAGCCCCAGTACCGTCCGCGTGTCCGACGGATCGATGATACCGTCGTCCCAAAGCCGGGCGCTGGCGTAATACGGATGACCCTGGTGTTCGTACTGCGTCAGGATCGGATCCATGAAAGCCTGCTTATCTTTCTTCGACCATTTCTTGCCGCGCGCTTTCATGCCGTCTTCGCGCACCGTCGCCAAAACGTTGGCCGCCTGCTCGCCGCCCATGACGGAAATCCGCGCATTGGGCCACAGCCACATGAAGCGCGGCGAATACGCCCGCCCGCACATGGAATAGTTCCCCGCCCCGAAGCTGCCGCCGATGACGACCGTAAACTTCGGCACGTTGGCGCAGGCGACGGCGGTGACCATCTTGGCGCCGTCCTTGGCGATGCCGCCCTGTTCGTATTTCTTGCCGACCATGAAGCCGGAGATGTTCTGCAGGAACACCAGTGGAATGCCCCGTTGCGCGCACAATTCGATAAAGTGCGCGCCCTTCAGTGCGCTCTCGGAAAACAGGATACCGTTGTTGGCGACGATCCCGACCGGGTAGCCGTGAATGCGGGCGAACCCGGTCACCAGCGTTTCGCCATACAGTTTCTTGAACTCGTCGAACTCCGACCCGTCGACAATGCGCGCAATCACCTCGCGCACATCGAACGGCTTCCTCAGGTCGACCGGCGCGATTCCGGCCAGTTCCGAGGGATCGTAGATCGGCTCAACGGGGGGGCGAATATCGATATTGGGTTTCTTAACCCTATTCAGGTTACGGATCGCCTGACGCGCCAGTTGCAAGGCGTGCAGGTCGTCGCGCGCGATGTGATCGGTGACGCCGGAAATCTTGGAATGCACCTGCGCACCGCCCAGATCCTCGGCGGAAACTTCTTCGCCGGTCGCCGCCTTTACCAACGGCGGGCCGCCCAGAAAGATCGTCCCCTGCCCGTCGACGATGATGCTTTCGTCGCACATGGCGGGCACATAGGCGCCACCCGCGGTACACGAGCCCATGACCACGGCGATCTGCGGAATGTCCGCCGCCGACATGTTGGCCTGGTTGAAGAAGATGCGCCCGAAGTGTTCCTTGTCGGGAAACACCTCGTCCTGGCGCGGCAGGAACGCGCCGCCGCTATCGACCAGATAGATGCACGGCAGGTTGTTTTCGCGCGCCACTTCCTGGGCGCGCAGGTGCTTTTTCACCGTCAGCGGATAGTAGGTGCCGCCTTTCACCGTCGCATCGTTGGCAACGATCACGCATTCGACGCCCTCGACGGGGCCGATGCCCGTAATGATCCCGGCAGCGGGCACATCGTCCTCGTAAACACCATAGGCGGCGAACTGCGAAAGCTCCAGAAACGGCGCACCCGGATCGATCAGATTGCGGATCCGTTCGCGCACCGGCAACTTGCCGCGCGCCGTATGCTTGTCGCGCGCCGTCTTGCCGCCACCTTCCTTGATGCACGCCAGCTTTTCCGCGAGATCGCCGAGCAGGTCTTCGACCGCCGCCGCATTCTTGAGAAACGCTTCGCCCTTGGTATCGACGCTGGAACGGATGACGCTCATCGAGTTCTACCGATCAGTCTTTCTTCGCCCGCTCGCCGACCGGACCGCCGGCCTCTTTCCAGGCCTTGAAGCCATCGGCGAACTGCTTGACGTTTTCCATGCCCATGTCCTTGAGCGTCTTCGCCGTCAGCGCCGAACGCCACGCAGCGGCGCAATAAAGAACATAGGTCTTGTTTTCGTCGCCCAGGTCTTCCTTGAAGTACGGGCTGTCCGGATCGAACCAGAACTCGGCCATGCCGCGCGGCACGTGATAGGCGCCGGGGATCATGCCGTCGCGTTCCAGTTCGCGCACGTCGCGGACGTCGACGAACATCAACTTATCCGAGCCGTGTTGCGCGATGGCGTCCTCAAGCGAGATCGTCTCGATGGCGGCTTCCGCCTCGGCGACCAGATCCTTGATGCCCTTTTTGAATTTCTTCGTCATGTCACTTCCCATTCGTTGTTTTTACCAGCCGCCGGACTTGAGCCAGCGTTTGACCATCCAAAGTCTGTCGGCGCCCCAGAACCCTTCACCGTCGACGATGATAAACGGCGAGCCAAACACGCCCTTTTCGACCGCCCAAGCGGTTTCGTCTTTCAGGCGCTGCTTCACCGCCTCGTCCTCAAGCGCGGCCAGAACCTCATCTTCGGTAAAACCCTGCTTCGCCGCAATGGCTGCGACGGTTTCTTTCGATGAAATGTCCTTGCCGTCGCCAAAGAACGTCAGGAAACAGTCCCATGCGAATGCGCGCGCCTTGGCCGCGTCCTGGCCTTCGATCCAGTAGAACGCCCGCGCCGCAGCGACCGTGGCGATCGGAAACGGGTCCGGCATGGTCCATTTCAGGTCCTGGAACCGCGCCAGACGCGCCCAGTCGTTCTTCACGTAGTCGCCCTTGAGCGGCACTTTCACAGGCGGCACCGCGCCGGTCTCCTTCAGCGCCACGCCCAGCAGCATCGGCTTCCAGACGACCTCGCGCTCGAATTCGGCGGCAAGACGGTCGATCTGCTGCGCCGCGAAGTACGCATACGGCGACGAAAAATCGAAATAGAACTCAACGGGATTTGGCATTCGTTTTCCTCACTAACTCTCCCCTCATCCTGTCCTTCTCCCAAGGGAGAAGGGACTCACGAGCCACTATCCCTCTCCCTCGGGAGAGGGTGGCGAGCGAAGCGAGCCGGGTGAGGGGCACTTGCAATCAGTTCTGCCCCAGTGCACGCGCGATGACCATGCGCTGCACGTCGGACGTGCCTTCGTAAATCTGGCAGACGCGGACATCGCGGAAGATGCGCTCGACCGGGAAGTCTTCGACATAGCCGTATCCGCCCAGCGTCTGGATCGCGCCCGAGCACACGCGCTCCGCCATTTCGGACGCGAACAGCTTGGCCATCGACGCCTCTTTCAGGCAAGGCGCGCCTTCTTCGCGCAAACGTGCGGCGTTCAGATACATCAGTCTTGCCGCTTCGATCTGGGTCGCCATGTCGGCCAGCCGATGGCCGACCGCCTGATGATCGATGATCGGCTTACCGAAACTCTTGCGTTCCTTGGCGTACTCGACCGCATATTCAAGTGCGGCGCGCGCCATGCCGACGGATTGCGCGGCGATGCCGATGCGCCCGCCTTCGAGGTTCGACAGCGCGATGCGGTAGCCCTGTCCCTCTTCGCCCAGCAGATGATCCGGGGTCAGCCGGCAGTCGTTGAACGTGATCTGTGCGGTATCCGAGCAGCGCTGTCCCATTTTCTTTTCGATGCCCGTGATCTCGTAACCTTCCGTATCCGACGGCACGACAAAGGCGGAAATCCCCTTTCGTCCAGCGTCCGGGTCGGTGACGGCGAAGACGACGGAGATATCGCAATTCTTACCTGACGTGATGAACTGCTTGGTACCGTTGAGGACGAAATGATTGCCGTCCCTGACGGCGCGGGTACGGATCGCGGCTGCGTCCGATCCGGCTTCGGGCTCGGTCAATGCGAACGCGCCCAGCATTTTGCCTTCGGCCAGCGGACGCAGGTATTTCTCTTTCAGGGTGTCGGAACCGAAGTCATTGATCGGCTTCTGCCCGACGCCGTTGTGCACGCTCATGATGGTCGACACCGCGCCGTCGCCCGTTGCGATTTCCTCCATCGCCAACGCGTGCGCGATCATCCCCGTATCCGAACCGCCCCATTCCTCCGGCGTCAGCATGCCCATGAAGCCGAGCGCGCCCATTTCGGACAACTCGTCCTTCGGGAAGGCGGCGGACCTGTCACGTTCCGCCGCACCCGGGGCCAGCCGCTCGCGGGCGAAGTCGCGGGCGGTGTCGCGGATCATTTGCTGTTCGTCGGTCAGGTGCATCGTATTTCCATCCACCCCCTCATCCTTCGAGACGCGCGCTATGCTTGCTCATCAGGATGAGGATTTCATTTTCAACCTCGTCCTGAGGAGGCCGCAGGCCGTCTCGAAGGACGATTGACCTCACCACGGCAGCGGGCTGCCGTCGTAATTGAGGAACTTGCCGGTATCGTCGAAACCCAGCTTTTCGATAGACGCGCGCAGGTGCGTGATGCTTTCGGTGGGCGTCAGCGTGGCGTTCGGTCCGCCCATGTCGGTCTGCACCCAACCCGGGTGGAAGTTGACCACGGCGACGCCGGTGTCGGCGATCTCCTGCGCGTAGCACGCCATCACCATATTGAGCGCGGTCTTCGACGAGCGATAAATGTACTCGCTCGGCGCCGAACCCTGCTCGATGGACGCCATGATCGACGAGATATTGACGATCAGTTTGCGCGCACCCTTCTCCACGTTCGGCAGTAAGGCACGCGCGATGAACAACGGTGCCATGGCGTTGGTCTGCATAACGGGCGTCCAGTCGTTCATCGTCACGTCGGCGGCCTTGACCGGCTTCGGGCCATAAACGCCGGCGTTGTTGATCAGGACATCGATGGCGCGGCCGTCCAGGTCGCTGACGAAACGGTCGATGGAATTCTGATCCAGCACGTCGAGACCATAAACGGCGATGTCGCCTTCGATGGTGCCGAGTTCACCGACTCCGATCGGGTTGCGGCAGGTGGCGATGACGGACCAGCCGTCGGCCGCATACTGCTTCGCGAACTCGAGGCCGAGGCCGCGGTTGGCACCGGTGATCAATACTGTCGGCATTTATAACTCTCCCTTGTCGTCTTTTTAATTGGTCTATTGCTTTTCCCCTCACCCGGCTCGCTTTGCTCGCCACCCTCTCCCGAGGGAGAGGGGCCGAAGTCCGTGAGTCCCTTCTCCCTCGGGAGAAGGACAGGATGAGGGGCCTTCGTCACTTACTCTTCCTCGCCGTCACCTCGATTTCGACCTTCATGCGCGAATCCACCAAACCGGCGATGATCGCCGTCGAGGCCGGGCGGATATCGCCGAACGTCTCTCCCAGGACCGGATAGATCGACGGCCAGTCGGCGGCGTCGGTGATAATGTAATTGGCGCGCACGATATCGGCGAACGTCGCGCCCGCTTCCTTGAGCGCGGCTTCGATATTCCTCAGCGTCTGACGGGTCTGCTCCGCCGGGTCGTCGGAAATCGTCCCGGCCGCATAATCGAACCCGGTGGTACCCGAGACGAACACGAAGTCCCCATCGACCACGGCGCGGGAATAGCCGATCTTTTTCTCGAACTCCGATCCGGACGAGATCAGCTTGCGGGTCATCAGTTCATCCTTTCGATGGCGACCGCCGTTGCCTCGCCGCCGCCGATGCAAAGCGACGCGACGCCTTTCCTGAGATCGTATTTAGTCAGGGCGTTCAAGAGCGTCACGAGGATGCGCGCGCCCGATGCGCCGATCGGATGGCCCAGCGCGCATGCGCCGCCATGCACATTGACCTTGTCGTGCGGCAGGTCGAGGTCGCGCATCGCCGCCATGGCGACGACGGCGAACGCTTCGTTGATTTCGAAAAGGTCGACCTCGTCTTTTTTCCATCCCGCCTTGGCGAGCACTTTCTCGATCGAGCCGATGGGCGCGGTGGTGAACCACGCCGGTTCCTGCGCGTGCGTTGCGTGCGCATTGATCTTGGCAAGCGGCGTCAGGCCACGCTTCTCGGCTTCGGACAAACGCATCAGCACCAGTGCCGCGCCGCCGTCCGAGATCGACGACGAATTGGCCGGCGTCACCGTGCCGTCCTTGCGGAACGCCGGTCTCAGTTGCGGGATCTTGTCGATGTTGGCGCTGTGCGGCTGCTCGTCGGTCTTGACCTCGACGTCGCCCTTGCGCGTCGAAACGGTGACCGGTTCGATCTCGTGCGCGAACGTGCCGTCTTCAATCGCGGTCTTGGCGCGGGTCAGGCTCTCGATGGCGAAGTCGTCCTGCTGTTCGCGGGTGAACTGGTAATGCTGCGCCGTGTCCTCGGCGAACGTGCCCATCAGGCGGCCTTCGTCGTAGGCATCCTCGAGCCCGTCCAGGAACATGTGATCCTTTACCTGGTCGCCGTGACCGAGCCGATAGCCCTTCCGTGCCTTCGGCAGGATGTAGGGGGCGTTGGTCATGCTCTCCATCCCGCCCGCGACCATCACGTCATGCGCGCCTGCCAGGATATTGTCGTGCGCCAGCATCGTCGCCTTCATCGCCGAGCCGCACATCTTCGACAACGTCGTGCAGCCCGTCGACCAAGGCAGCCCCGCCGCGTGCGCGGCCTGTCTGGCGGGGGCCTGTTTCAGACCGGCGAACAGGCAAAGGCCCATCACCACGTCTTCGATGTCTTCAGGCTTCACCCCGGCGCGCTGGACGGCGGCCTTGATCGCAGCGCCGCCAAGTTCGGGGGCCGACATGTCGGAAAGAGAGCCCTGAAAGCCGCCCATCGGCGTGCGCGCGGCGCCGACGATGACGACGGGATCCTTTGCGGGGCTAATCTGATCAGAAGTCATTAACGTCACTCCTCAAATCCGGAATTCATGCAGGGTTTTGCAGGTCTGTGCAGGGCTCGGACGCGTCTCAGGTGATCAGGTTCCAAGTCGTCACTGTCCAGAAAACGACATAGAGAACGACCGCGCCGCGCGCCGCATATCCCCACTTGGGCTCGGCCGCATGGGCCGCCGAACGCCAGACGGTGATCGCCGACCAGATTCCGAAAAGCGCCCACACACCGCCGATGGCATACATAATGAAACGCGCCGCAGTCATGGATTCGTCGACCCTTTCGGGGTCGATCGTCAACCCCGCGACGACCCCGATGACAAGCGCGCCGACCGAGAACGCGAGGACGATCCCGTGGCCAAAAAAGAACCCGCCCCAGAACGCGATCCAGAGCGGCAGTTTTCCCTGTAAGCCTCTGATCCAAAAGGGCCCGTCGGGATGCGGGCCTTCGAAACCGTGCGGTCCCTTGGCGTGTTTAGACGGCTTCTCCAGGCCCAGCCGTCTGGACGTCCCGTAAATGTCGATGAAGACCGGTCCGTGATCGCCGCCGCCCGAATGATCCGCCATCTCAAGCCGTCTCCTCGAACAGTTCGCGGCCGATCAGCCACCGCCGGATCTCAGACGTACCGGCGCCGATTTCATAGAGTTTCGCATCGCGCAAAAGCCGCCCGGTCGGGGTTTCGTTGATGTAACCCATGCCGCCCAGGCACTGGATCGCCTCGAGCGCCATCCACGTCGCTTTCTCGGCCGCGTAAAGGATTGCACCCGCAGCATCTTTTCGGGTCGTCCGGCCGCGGTCGCAGGCTCTGGCGACGGCGTAAACGTAGGCTTTTGCGGCGTTCATCGTGGTGTACATATCCGCCAGTTTGCCTTGCATCAGCTGGAATTCGCCGATGGATTTTCCGAATTGTTTGCGGTCGTGCATGTAGGGCACGACGATGTCCATACAGGCCTGCATGATGCCGATCGGGCCAGCCGCGAGGACCGCGCGCTCGTA
>MDSW01034294.1_pt1 | contig 10542 bp, 4 predicted proteins | sample 811171 | NCBI WGS metagenome assembly MDSW01 (sample SAMN05326641, study PRJNA326480) | marine metagenome | isolation source: seawater | place: Atlantic Ocean: North West | collected 2012 | reverse complement strand
GGCAGCAGCAATAGCAGCATTACCCATACGCGTTCTTAACGATTCATCTAAAATAGGGGAGGGCGCCTCTTCAATTAACTTTTGATGACGTCGCTGTATCGAACATTCTCGTTCCCCTAAATGAACCACATTTCCCTTTTTATCAGATAAAATCTGAATTTCAACATGACGGGGATTTTCTACAAACTTCTCAAGATAAACATCCGAATTACCAAACGCCGCTTCCGCCTCATTTGTGGCGGTATGATAAGCATCTAAAAGTTCACTTTCACTCATCGCAATCCGCATCCCCCGTCCACCCCCGCCAGCAGATGCCTTAATTAATAACGGAAACCCAATAGACTTCGCCACTTTAATTAACGATTGCTCCGATTTAACAATTCCATCAGAACCAGGTACCAAAGGAACATTAAGCGCTTTCATGGTATCTTTTGCTTGACTTTTATTCCCCATCAAACGAATATTTTCTGGAGACGCCCCAATAAAGACAATTCCATTTGCATTACAAATTTCACTAAAATCTGCATTCTCAGACAAAAACCCATACCCCGGATGAATCGCATCCGCACCACTAACCTCTGCCACAGAAACAATTGCCGGTATATTTAAATAACTTAATTGCGGATTAACAGGTCCAATACAATATGATTCATCCGCTAAGCGAACATGAATCGAATCTTTATCCGCTTCAGAATACACCGCTACAGACAAAATATCTAACTCTTTACACGCCCGAATCACCCTAACTGAAATTTCACCACGATTCGCTACCACTATTTTTTTAAACAAGTAACACTCCTTACATTTAAAACTAATTAAAAAAATAGTATACCATAATTATGCCCCGATAATGTAGACTATCCAAACAAATCACCCCATGTACGAAGACACCATTCCTATTTATAATAAAGACGTCCTATTTATAATAAAAAAGTAATTAGTCAATTATTAAAGAAATAAATTAAATAACCAAAGGTAAATTATAATGACAAACAACATTTCAACAGATATTGCAATTATCGGCGGCGGTATCAACGGTCTCGGAATCGCACGTGAACTGGCATTACGAAATATTTCCTGTACCCTGATTGAAAAAAATGACATTGTTTCTGGCACAAGTAGCGCCTCTTCCAAACTCGTTCACGGCGGCTTACGCTACCTCAAACAAGGAAATTTCAAATTAGTCTATGAAGCATTAAAAGAACGACACTTCCTACTCAAAAATGCACCCCGCCTGGTCAAACCACTTCCCTTTTTAGTCCCCATTTATCGCAATGGACCTGTCAAAAAATGGCAATTTAAACTCGGCCTCCTTTTATATGATCTACTCTGCAAATTCCACCAAATAAAACCGCATCAATTTTTTTCGAAAGCTGAATTTCAAGAACTACTCCCCCAAATTAACCACGATCAACTCACTGGCGGTGCATTATACTACGACGCTCAAATGGATGACGCTCGAATTGGAATCGAAATTGCCATAGAAGCGTCAAGAAAAGGCGCTCAAATACTAACCTATACAGAAGTAAATCAAATCAAACAAACCCCAAACAACATCACATTATCTACACTCAATCACCATTCACAGAAACGACAAACCATCACCGCCAAATACGCGATTAATGCCACCGGACCATGGAGCAATCTAACCGCAAAATTAGAAAATACAAAAGCCCTACAATTAGTTCAACTAAGTAAAGGAACCCACATTATTGTACCCAAATTAACAGAAAACAATGCATTATTATTATTAGCAAAAGAAGACAATCGCGTCTTTTTTATACTGCCCTGGCAAACCCACTACAGTTTAATTGGTACCACAGACAGACCCTATACTGATCATCCAGACCACACACGTCCCACCAAAGAAGAAATTCACTACTTACTTAATGAAACCAATCATATTTTTCCAACCGCAAAATTAACGTCTCAAAAGATCATTTCAACATTCGCTGGGTTACGGCCATTAAAATATCTACCCAATTGCCCGGTTGGCACCATCCCTCGTGACTACGAATTAACACAAAATCATCGCTTATTTCACTTAACCGGCGGAAAATATACTACATTTAGAAAAATATCTGAAGAATGTAGCCAAACAATCATCAAACAACTCAACCCAAACACTAAATTTAAATCAATAACTCAAAAAAAAGCACTTATCGGTGCACAATATACAGAAAAAAAACTAATGTCATATTTTCGATTATGGCAATCTCAATACCCATTTTTAACCGAACCGTTATTTAAACAACTCAGCAGCACTTATGGAAAAGAAAGTTACCAGATCATCAAAATAATGTCTGAAAATACTACTTACACAAACAAATTACACCAAACCAATTATTATATCGCAGAAATTATATACTTTATTCGCTTCACTTTTGCCAAAACAATCAGCGACATTATTAGACGTCGGACAACATTATTTTATAATGACCCTCAAATAGAAACAATCATTACACTAATTGGCAAATATATTCAAAAAGAACACCAACTATCTAGTACAGAAATTAAACAACAAGAAAAAGAAGCACTCGAACTAACCAGAATACCGCCACTTTAAAAACCGGTTAATAATTGTTGCCGCCTCCGCTTTAGTAATATATTGATCAGGATTTAATTTAGAATCTGTTGTCCCACCATAACCCAACTCCATCGCATAAATCGATAAATAACGGCGTGTTTGCGAGTCCAACATCTCAACATCCTTATATGGCGAAAAATCAACACGCGCCATACTATTATTAGCCCCCAACTGAACCAACAAACGACTGACCGCTAAAATAAATTGTAATCGTGTCACGGGTTGATCCGGATAAAAATAATATCCCTTTGACAACAATTCAAAGTCCTGCGGCAATTTAAAAAAATTAAGTTGATACGACTTATTTACAACATGATTAATATCCTGATCAACATTTTTCAAATCTAAAAAAGTCAGTGACCGACCATCTAAATCTACATTAGGCGTTTGAAAAAAAGTAAACACAATCTTATTTTTAATAGTATCAACTCCTGCTTTTTTAAAAACAAATGAACCCGAATTATCCTCAACCAAATCTAACTTTGAGACAGATAACTGAACATAATAATCACCAAACTCCAGTTTTTTTCCTGCTTGATCAGTCCCATCCCATTCCAAAACATAATCCCCTCGATAACGTGATTCATCCGTTAACAAAGTACGAACTACATCCCCTGATTTATTCACAACATCAAGCGTAACAAAACACTCTTCAGTCGGACTAGCAATAATAGAATACTTAATTTTAATCTTTGAATCTAAAACCATTTGATCCGAATAAAATGTATAAACTAACGATTTTGCCATTTCTAAATGAGTCAATACAGATTCTACCGCAAACTCAAAAGATGTTTTTCCTTCTAAAATCCCAAGCTGAACAACATCAATAATATTTTGTTCGGCCCAATGAGAAGAAATATCGTTAAATAAAATCTTATTTTTCTGAAATAAAAAATGATTTGACGGCACATTTAAAACCATATTCACAGGCAAACTTGAAGACTGCTGAGAACCTGATTTAACCGACGGCAATCGATAAGGAAAAGAAAAAAGCTTACCAACTCCAAAAGTAATCCCCCATTGATCACTGTAAGCACCATCAAAATAAATATGTAACCGGTTATTCAACAGAAAACGTAACTGACCTCCCCATAAAAAGGAAAACTGCTGATCCAAACCCAAACCATCAACAGCCCCTAAAAACCCATTAATCTGAACAGGATAACCCGGATTAAAAATAAAATGACTCGTTACAAAAACATTCATCCCATTTTGATTCTTCGATAAAGAGGTATTAGTACGCACAACCTGAGATTCAAAACTAGCACCTCCTCTCAAAAAAATTCGTGGCATAATAAAAGTAGCAAATGCAGCACCAAACTCATGACTCACATGATTACTAGAATTAAAACTATTAAGTCGTAAAAATGATGAAAAAGAATAATGTGAATCATAAGATAAAAGTCGATTTAATTTTTGTTCAAAATCTCGATTTTTTTGCTTTAAACTTTTATTTAATTCATACATTTGATAAACACGCTTTTCCATCAACTCACCCATTTTATCTAAATTTTTAACACGAAAATCCAACTGATCAAGATACAAATTACGCCCCTGAACCGATTCATTAGACTCTTTTCTAAGTAAAATTAACTGATCTTTAGTATATGATTCTAATTGCTCTAACGACTCATATTTCAACAAAAGATCTTTTTCTAACTGAACCACATTATCAACAACCAATTCAAATGAAGTCATTTTATCATTCAGTTCTTCTTCCTTAAGTTTAAATTTTATAAAATTAGATTCAAACTTTTCATTTTTTAAACGATAATTTGCTTCCATTTCATCAATTTTCTGACGAGATAACAACAACTCAGACTGCTTTTGATCTAATATTTCATTTTGCTTTTTAAATGAACGTGACACACTTTCATTCCGATCTTTAAGTTTCTGTTGCTCTAAGGCCAACAATTCAGACTGTTGATTAAAATTCAATTTTAATTGATTCACTTGCTGCTTTTCTTGAGCTAAATTTTCTTGCAAAAAAACAACTTCTGCTTTCTGAGTAGACAACGCTTTCTTTTCTAATTCAAATTCACTTTTATCTTTATAAATATCTTTTTTCAATTTATTTAAATACCGTTTTTGATCTGTTAATAATGTAGATTGAACCTTAATATTTTGACGCACCTCATTTAATTTTTCTTCCCGCTTCTTTAATACCTTATCTTTTTTAACTAACACTTTATTTTTATTATTAACCTTAACTAATTGCGCATTAAGTTGATCTTGTTTCAAAGAAAATTCAGACGTCAACCCTTTTAAATTCTCTTGTTGTTGAATCGCAAGCAACTTTTGCTGCTCAACAGAATCATATTCTTGCATTAATTGGCGCTGCCGTTCATTTAAATTACGTTCCACATCAGAAAGCAATTTTTCTTTCTTAGCCAACTCCTGTTGAGATTGATTTAATGATTCCAATTTTTCAGAAAGCAAACTTAACTGAATACTCATTCGTTCTTGTTTCTTTCGTAACTTTAAATCAAGCTGATCCAAAAGGGCACGCTTTTGAATCAATTTTTCTTGATCCTCCAAATTAGCTGGATTATTTTTAAGATAATTGATCTCTTTCTCAAGATCAGAAATTTGATTTTTTAAATTATTTTTTTCTTGTTCTAAAACATCTACATTATCCTCTAATTCATCAATTTGAATATTTAAGGCCACATCATTGTCAGCACGCAAAACATCAACAGATGCCGCATCAATAGAATTATTGAATCGCTGCTGACTATCCAAAGAGACCACTTGAAAAGAATCAGTCAAAACCAATGTTTTACCAGATTTCATCAAAAAAACAACTTCAACCCAATACTCGCCCTTATAATCAGTCGGAACAAGCCAATTAGCATTAAATAGCAAATCATTAACCGAATTTAAAATAATCTCTTTACCACTTTTTAACCGAAACGTCACTGAAGATAACGGCAACTTAGAAATAGCCGTTAATTTAACTTCGTCACCCACTACGACTGGATTGGGTTTAATCGAAAAAACAAAATCATCAGCATATAAAAATTGAACTGATAAAATAAAGGTAATTACAATAAAATATCGTAAAAAACCATATAATTGACAATATAAATAACTCAAATTATTTTTTACCAAAACTATCTTTCCATATTAATTAATATTACCAACCAAAAATTGTTATACTAATATATCACATGAAAACCAAGAGAAAAATAAACGATCACCAATTAAAACAAAAATATAACCATATCTATATCTGAACCAATATAAGGTATAATCTAATTCAAAAATAAATTAAAATAAAAAATAAAGAAATAATAAAAATACAAGATATTAATATTATAATAACATAACGACTAAAAAAAGCAACAATTTAAAATGACAGAAGTGCAAAAAACAAATAATTAAATGAAAAAATTTAAATTAAACGCTAAATTCAAACCGGCAGGTGATCAGCCTCAAGCCATTCAAACAATCACCAATCAACTGGGATCAAACTCAAAACATACCACCTTAATGGGAGTCACCGGATCTGGAAAAACATTTACAATGGCCAATGTCATCGCTAATTTAAATCGCCCCACATTAGTATTAGCACATAACAAAACACTCGCGGCTCAACTTTGCGCTGAACTCACTGAGTTTTTCCCAGAAAATGCAGTAGAATATTTCATTTCCTACTACGATTATTACCAACCTGAAGCCTATATTCCAACACGAGACGCCTATATCGAAAAAGAAGCCGATATTAATACCGAAATTGAACGATTAAGACATCGTGCCACCCGATCGCTATTTATTCGCCGCGACGTGATTATCGTCTCATCCGTATCCTGTATCTACGGACTCGGCATGCCAGAAGATTATTATCATGGCATTATTAAATTAACTTGTAACAAAAACTATAACCGCATACAACTTCTCACTCAACTCGATACCATTCAATACGAACGAAATGATTATGAACTCACTCAAGGAAAATATCGTGTCAAAGGTGATACAATCGAAATTTTTCCAGCATGGGAAGAAGAAATACTCCGATTAGAATTTTTTGGCGATACATTAGAATGCCTATCTTTCATTCATCCTCTAAATCAAACTATCAGCACAACACTGACCACTTTCGATCTATTTCCAGCAACCCACTACGTCGTAAATCACTCTAAAGATAACGCATTAATCAAAGTTAAAGAAGAACTTAAACACCAGTTAAACCATTTCAAAGAACAAAATAAAATGATCGAAGCCACACGTTTAGAAACACGTACAAATTATGATCTGGATATGATCACTGAAATGGGCTACTGCAAAGGCATCGAAAACTACTCTCGCCATCTATCTGGGCGATCTCAAGGAGATCCACCCGGTGTGTTACTCGACTTTTTTCCAGATGACTTTATTACAATTGTAGATGAATCCCATGTAACACTACCTCAAATTAGAGGCATGTATAATGGCGACCAAAGTCGCAAACAATCATTAATAGATTATGGCTTTAGACTTCCCTCAGCCAAAGATAATCGCCCCCTAACATTTAATGAATTTATTGATCGCACAGGTCCACTTATTTATGTATCTGCCACTCCTGGCCCATTTGAAATGGAACATTGTAATTCAAAACTAAATAATCCTGTAATTGAACAAATCATTCGTCCGACTGGACTGATTGACCCCCAAGTCATTATCAAACCCACTAAAGGACAACTCGATAGTTTAAAAGACGAAATCAACCAACGTATCAACAAAAATGAACGTATTCTGATTACAACCTTAACGAAAAAATTGTCCGAAGACCTCGCTGATTTTTTTGAAAAAAATAAAATTAAAAGTGTCTATTTACACTCCGATATTAAAGCACTTGACCGCGTCGATATTTTACATCATTTACGGTCCGGTAAATATGACGTTTTAATTGGCGTCAACCTCCTACGCGAAGGACTTGATTTACCTGAAGTCTCCCTAGTTGCCATCTTAGATGCCGACAAAGAAGGGTTTTTACGAAATGAACGCAGTTTAATCCAAACCATGGGACGTGCGGCACGAAATAGTAACGGAACCGTTATTTTATATGCTGATAAAGTGACCGAATCTATGAAAAGTGCAATTAATGAAACCCAACGACGTCGCCAAATTCAAATCGAACACAACTTAAAAAATAATATTACCCCCAAAACAATTAGTAAAGAAATCCATGACATCCGTCAAGATCACCGTCAACAAGCCCAAAAAACATTAAAAACCATTACCAAAAATACCAACCCCTCCCAACTACCGCAATTACTAAAAAAACTTGAATCCGACATGAAAAATGCCGCCCAAAACCTAGAGTTTGAACTAGCTGCAGTCCTAAGAGACCAAATTGAAGAATTAAAAAATAGCCCCCTTGCCAAAAATTAAGATAATTCGATATCGTATCCAATATGAAACATTATACCCTTAAGTCACCCACTCAAACATTACCCAATACATTTGGTAATACCCTAAATAATGCCCAACAACAAGCCGTATTTTTTAATGATGGACCATTACTTTTAATTGCCGGTGCTGGATCCGGTAAAACCAAAACCATTGTCCATCGCGTCGCACGTCTCATTAATGATGGAACACCACCAAATCAAATATTACTCCTTACATTTACTCGAAAAAGTGCCAATGAAATGCTCACCAGAGCCTCACAGTTACTCGATGACCGCTGTCATCATGTTGCGGGCGGTACCTTTCATTCATTTGCCAATACCACATTACGTTATTATGCAAGTGCGATCGGCTATCCCAGCAATTTTACCATCATGGACCGAAGCGACGCCGAAGACTTAATTCAATTATTACGCAAAGAAAATAATTTAGGCCGTACTGATAAACGATTTCCCAAAAAAGGAACCCTCACAACAATAATCAGCAAAGCCATCAATACACAACACCCGATTGACCAAATTATTGCCCAAGATTATCCTCAATTTATTGATTTTATACCTGAAATCAAACAATTAGCCGAAAACTATCACGCCAAAAAATATCAAATGAAACTGATGGATTATGACGACTTATTAACCAAATTAATCGAATTATTACATACCAACACCACAATTCGATCTGAATTACAAAACCATTATCGCTACATCATGGTTGACGAATATCAAGATACCAATACCATTCAAGATGAAATCATCACAAGCATCACCAATGCCAACCAAAACATTATGGTGGTAGGTGATGATTGTCAAAGTATATATTCATTTCGTGGTGCGAATTATCGTAATATTATGGATTTTCCCCAAAAATATCCCAGTGCTGAGATTATTACACTAACCGAAAACTATCGCAGCACCCAACCCATTCTTGATCTAACCAATGAAATGATTTTACATGCCCATGAAAAATTTAGTAAAACACTCACCTCATCTCAACAAAGTAAGCAAAAACCCATTTACATCGAAACACCCAATGATAACACCCAATCCCGATTTATTTGCCAAAAAATACTTGAAATTCGTGAAGAAACCAATACCTCGCTCAACGATATTGCCATCCTAATGCGCTCTGGCTGGCACTCAAACGATTTAGAACTAGAATTAAAAGGACATCAAATTCCATTTATCAAACAAGGGGGCTTTAAATTTATCGAATCAGCCCACATTAAAGATATTATTGCCCTACTCAAACTAACTTTCAATCCTGCTGATCAATTATCATGGCAACGCATTTTAGTTTTATGTGAAGGTTTAGGTAGTACAAGTGCGAATCAAATTATTACTGATATTATTCAAAATCTTAATACCCCACAATCATTTCCATTCAACAACTATAAAACTAAAAAATATAAAGATGACCTTACCCAACTTTTAGACCTTATTTTTAAAAATTGGAATCAAACTTTACCAGACAAAATTTTAGATGAACTGTTATTATTTTATACTCCCCTATTTAAACTCACCTATGATGACTACACCAAACGACAAACGGATATTGATGCATTAACAACAATCATCAAACGATTTAAATCATTAGAAACACTACTCACAGAAATGAGTTTAGACCCCCCTTCTAGTACAGAAGCAACCCATCAATCCCACGATAATGAAAGACTCACACTATCCACAATCCACTCCGCTAAAGGATTAGAGTGGCATACCGTTTTTATTCTTTCATGTGTCGACGGCTATATTCCATCTTTTCAATCTCTAGGTGAAAAAGCCCAATTAGAAGAAGAACGTCGCTTACTATATGTTGCATTAACACGAGCCAAACAAAATTTATTCATTATAAAACCCCATTTAGATTTATCTCAATCCCATTATTATCGCTATTCTGGGATGCATTTTTCAAAACTATCTCGATTTTTAAGTGATCATGCCTCAATCAATTCACTCATCGAACAATGGATTTTAGATGAAGACATTATCAATCAAAAACACGAAGTCCCTTCCGAACCAGACGATATCAACCAAGCAATACCAACAAAAAATAACAAAAATGAACCACACCCGAAATCAACTCAAAACAAAAAAAAATATTATTTTTAAAAAAATCAATAATTGTAAAAAACAAATCCTGAAACAGATACAAAAATAAATTAAAAAATTTAAATGCACCTTTTTTCCAAAAAAATCGATAATATATATAGAATAGATTTGATTGAAAGATATTTGTGACGAAAAATGCTTTCTAATTATAACTTACTAATTCTAAGAAATAAATTTAATAACAATTAAAAGGAGATTATTATGTCAGGGCCATTGAATATAACTAAATCAATATTACCAACGCCGCCAAAATCAGTAATATTGGAGTGGTTGAGCGCGCGGGAAAAAAAAGAAGAAGAAGCATCAGAAAGGGCAGACAAAAAATTACAAGAAGTATGGGAAGCAGTAGTAGAAAAAGTAGACGAAATATTCAAAAAAACTATAGACAAAAAAAGAATTATAAAAATTAGAAAAGATGAAACTAAAGAACAAATTATTAGTAAGATTAAAGATAAT
>MDSW01166137.1_pt1 | contig 10544 bp, 9 predicted proteins | sample 811171 | NCBI WGS metagenome assembly MDSW01 (sample SAMN05326641, study PRJNA326480) | marine metagenome | isolation source: seawater | place: Atlantic Ocean: North West | collected 2012 | reverse complement strand
TTCTGGCTCTGGCAAACCAGGGACGAATTGTCCGGAATGTGGCGCCACCCTGCCAATCAGAATTGAATGCCCCAGTTGTAAGTCCAATACTACAGTAGTGAGTCACTTCAGCAGACCTGAAGCATGGTGATAGCCTAAGGTGGTGCGTTTAATGGCTCTAAATCCTGTAAGAATCTTGGGTGCTGTTATTGTTGCAGTAATAGCATTAATCGCAGTAATCTCCTTTGGTGGGCCCGCTCTGATTGTTTTGCTTATTGCAGGAATGGCGTGGTTAATCTATTATGAAATGGAAGATGTAGAATTGAAGGCTTTGAAATTAGATGAAGTGAATGAGTTAGTATGGGCAATTTCTCTTCCATTGGTTCTCGTGGCTGTTGTAGCCTCAGTTTTTGAATTTGGTTTTTTCTTTTTGTTTGGAGGGATATCAGGATGGCGCGGGGCAGTTTTAATCGTGATTTTAGTAACATTGCTGCCTCTTGTTGGTGTTGTCATTGTAGGGGCTCTGTTTATGATATTGAGCAAATTAAATCTTGTTGGCACTGATGGGGACTGGGGCACATTAGATTTGATTAAGTCAGTTTATTCTGATATTTCTGATTTTTCTAATGAAGAAGATGATGGCGCAGATAATGAGAATGAAAATGAGTTGGTTGACCATTCAGAATCGGAAAGTGGGCAAGATGGGGTTCTGAAGTTGGTCATTGGGATTTCTGCAGGATTGATTGTTCTACTCAGTTTAGCCATTGCAGGACTGTGGATATTCTCCGAGGCTGCAAATATCACGATTGGTGGACCGCCCTCTGCATTACTGACCTGGGAAGACGAATATAGAGATATGACCGGAGTAGATGCTGTTTCTGGCGATGGCACAGGAGTCGTACTGTGCATAGTTGATTCCGGAATTGACCCTGGTCATCCAGACTTGCAGAAAATGAATCTTATCGGATGGTATGATGCAATCGGCGATTTAGATTCTCCCTACGATGATCAAGGACACGGGACTGCGATGGCTGGAATCGTTGTAGCCCAAGACGGATTGACAGGAAATGCACCTGGAGTTAGTCTGTTAGTGGCTAAAGCGATTGATGACCAAGGAGTTGGTAATGACGACCAGATTGCAGATTCCGTAGATTGGTGTGTGGCCAGTCAGGCAGATGTGATTTCTTTGAGCCTAGGAGGTGCACAAGGTTTCGGTTCTGGATTGTTTACCACGGATGCACTGGAGGCGGCAGTTGAGGATGCCATTGACCAAGGAGTGTTTGTGGTGGCGGCTGCAGGTAACGATGGAGAAGATGACGACGGTGATGTCGAATCTCCTGGCTCAGTCGAGGATGTAATCTGCGTAGGAGGAGTTACTCGTACAGGTGCGATCTGGACTGGTAGCTCACAGGGTGACAACGACGGTAGAATTTGGCCCAATCCAATTTTCCCAAGAAGTGACCCTGACAAGAAGCCGGAAGTGGTCGCCCCGGGGCACGAAGTCCCAATTCTGATGGCAGGAGGTTTGAGTTCTGGCTCTTGGTGGGGGTGGTCTAGCGGCACATCTGCATCAACTGCTTGGGTTTCTGGTGCTTTGGCCCTCATTCTAGAAGAACACCCAGAATTACAACGTGAAGGTGGCTCTGGAGGGCCGGGGGCGGTTTCTCAGATGAAGGAGATAATCAGCGATAACTCACAGATGAAAGAAGGTCAGAACGAGCATGACGACCATTACGGATACGGGTTGTTGAGAGTCGATTTATTACTCGAAACATTAGGAAACTCATCTTCCTCAATATTGGACATATCTAATCAGTTTCAGGTAAATATCGAAGATGAAGTGAGCGAGTCAGTTCAGGCGCGACGTAGTACTGCTAGAGTCCCGCCGGTCAGTTCCACAAATCCTAGAGAATGATTCTCGCTGACATCCTTGACGAACGATATCCATTGATTGAATGATTCGACCTTCTTTTGGGCTGGTGTCATCTCGGAAGGCGAGTCTGCAACGCCTACATCTCCAGTGGGGACCTCTGGCTCCTGTACCAACAGGACTCCACCGGATGAGAGCAAATCAAATGCTGATTTGGCAGTCGAGGCCCTCTCATCTTCCGTAACATCAACCACGACGAGGTCGATAGGCAATGGCAGAGGAGAGGGTTTGGCATTTTGAGGCAGGGCCGCAGTTGCAGCGGACCATGATGTTGCTTCTGCGGCCAATTCGTTCCAAGGCATTTGGATTATCTGTGTCCAACTCTCTGCCCCGTGTCTCCTGACGAGTCTGTCAATAATCACTCCGAATTTCCCTCCTGGCTCGATGATTCGAAAATTATCTGGCTTGGGCGGCAGGGTTTCGGGAGGATTAGCAGGATCTCCGCACCACATATCGAGTAGCCATGCAGATAGGTGGCCTATTCCGCCTCCAATCAAAACTACATTCTTTGCAGGTATTCGTCCTGAGATATCCCTTATTCTAGCTCTTATCGAGCGTGGTAAAGGGCGCAGGCTCATGTGTAGCATCTGCTCTCCAATTCCAGCTGCGATTGGTGGCTCTGAGTCTCCTCTCTCGGTATCCTCAGAGAGTAATAGAGAGAACATCTCTTCCTCTGACATTTGAGGTAGTCCGAAACCACCATCTCCTTCGGACATAGTATCTGCTCTAGGCGACTTCTATTCAATCATCGCATTGGATGGCTTCAAGTGGACGATGACTGCCGAACACACATGACAGGCAGTCCTGATGAGGATACGGGGCCACAGATTGCCGGGTGCATGAATTGCGCTAAGTCTACCGAGCATGAAGTGCTTCGTAAAACTCCGCGTGGAAGTGGAGTTGATGTTCTGGCCAGATGTGTAGAGTGCGGCAAAGTCCAAACTGTCGTAATCCGACCGCCCAGAGCAGTTAGAGTAGGATTCACCCTATCTGAGGGAGCTTCTAGCAAGGGCGTAGAAATCGAAGTTGACGAAGACGAAGTACTAGCAGTTGGAGAGGTCTTTGAATGGGGCTCGGCTCACTGGGAAATTACTAGAATCGATAGTGATGGGTCACGGCCGAGAAAGTCCCTTTCTGCAACTGAAATCATAGCTGCATGGGCTGTACGCAGAGACAGAGTAATTGTCAGAATCACCATGACTGAAGGGGAAGATAGTTCGTCTAGTACAATGGAGTGCGATCCTGAGCAGGAGTTCTCATGCGGAAATGTGATTGAGGTCGAAGGCAGACCTTGGAGAATCAGGGCACTCCACACCGGCAAGGGTAGAACTCTACGAGGCACAAGGGCAGCTTCGGATCTTCGGAGAATCTATCTGCATCCCATTGATTCAAACTAGCGCTTGTTTGTCCACGGCATTAGCAGAGCCTTAGTCACATGGAATGCAATTTCGGGATTCTCTCTAAGGCGGCGCATGCTGTACTCATACCACTTGGTTCCGTATGGAACATAGACTCTTGTGGTATGTCCTTGCTCGGAGAGTTTGCGTCTGACATCACCTCTGACTCCGAGTAGGAATTGAAACTCATAACCAGGACCTTTTCCTGAACACAAATTAGGAGATTCAGTGTGTCTTGGATCGGGCTTGTCTGGACCCATGTCTCGGCTCTTCAAAGCAGCTAGAGAGTACGCAATAACAGGATTATCATGCGATGCGATAGCAGTGTATGCTCCAGAATCTAACATTGCATCGATTGCGTCGTTAGTAGCGTGCACAATGTCCCAGTATTTGGTATGAGCAATGTTCTCGGGCTCTAGATAGATTCCTTTACAAATTCTGAAATCCGAATTCTTGCCTGTAGCGGCGCAAACATCAGCAATGTCGGAAAGAGTGCGCATAAGCCTACCTTGCAGCACCACTCCGATGTTGTGAAGTCCTTTCTCATGAATGGCAGTACATACATCGATAGTTGGTCCTGTGACTCTGTGATCTTCCATATCTAAGCGAACGAACATGTTGTGCTCCGCTGCCTTCTTGACTAGATTTTCTATATTGAGCAAGGCTGTTTCGGGATCGATAAGAAGCCCAAATGCAGTCGGCTTAATCGAGATATTTGCGTCTAAATCATTCTCTACAATAGAGTCTATCAGATTCGAGTATTCTTCGAAAAAGAATTGCGCCTCATCCATTGAATTGATTTCCTCCCCTAGGACATCTACGGTGAAACAAGCACCTTCGTCACTCATTTTCCGCATTAGAGAAATTGCACTTTGCATGTCTGAACCGGCGACATATCTCTTCGATACCCAGCGAATTACCGCCTTGGGAGTAATCGGCATCAAACCGACTACTAGCTGTCCGAACAACCTCATCTGTACTCTGCAAGGCTGGACAAGCCTTCACAATTGCGAGTGTTGATTCAGGTCCTTTCCGCGTCTTACTGGCACCTCTAACTCTTCCAGAAGGCTCAGAATTGCAGTTCGTTGCCAGCCCTTGAATGACTTCCTATCAAGATGCGCGAAGAGATTCCCTCCCGGGAATGCTGTCCTAGTCGATTCGACTGAGGCTTGGATAGAATGTCTCCATGCTCCTGAAGGCTCCTGTCCATCTTCTGGAGTTTCAAATGGGAGAGCGTAGTTAGCCAATAGATGGCCTGCCCATAGATTAGTTCCTGACAAAACCGCCTTGTGTCTCGGCGCATAGTGGCCTCCGCCTAAGCCAATCATAACATCTCCACCTTCTCGCCATGAAACCGGTTCTGATTCTTTGAGTCCTAAATTCTGTGCGATTACACTTGCCCAAGCATCGGCTGCTTCCTTACTATTCCACTGCTTCTCGGTCGATCCTATTTCGATATACAGAGTTGGTTTTGTCAATACAGGCCCGTGATGGGTAGTCTCTAGGGTCAAGTCGTACTCTTTGTCTAGGCCGCGAGACCTACCTTCAGCCAACATGCCACGAAATAAGGATGCAAACCTAGGAGAAGGAGGGACTACTGTGCCCTTCTTTCCTCCGGCTTGGCCTTCATCCCCATGGGGAGTCTCTCCGGGGATTCCTATTGCGTGAAGCGTCAGAGCAGGAGTATTTGTCGCCGATACATGTCTAGAGAGAATCAATACCTCTTCGATTTCACAATCAGCATTTTCCTCGTGTATTGAATCAATACCGTCTGCATGAATGTGCAATTGCTCGATAAGAACTAGGTGAATTTTCCGTTCTAGATGTTGATGCATAGTGCCGTGAGGAAGAACTGTTGGCTCTGACCAGCCACCTAGGCCAAGCATTGCTCGATGAAGATTGACGGAAGCACTGTCCTGAGAGGAAGCCAGTAACAGTATTGCCATGTCTCGCGATGGGGAGGCCCGTATAATCTCCATAGCCACACCTTCAAGCGCGAGAGCCATGAGGCGCGGGTGTGCAAGATACTAGGTATGACTTCCAGCCAATGAGAGTAGATCATGGTGACGAGGTGAACATACTAGTAGGATGCTCAGGGGAGTTGCTTAGAATAGATGCAAACGGCACTCCAATGCATGAGTCCGTCACACCATTCCCGGCTAATATCTCAGACGGGGTGGTTATTGGCGAATCATGGATTGGAACTTGGGTTGACCCTGAGTTGAGAGAGGCCAGAATGGCTGCTTTGCCATTAGTAGGAAACTGGGAAGACGGCGCGGGCAGGCGACAATTGAGAGAGTGTTCCAATTCTGAGATATTGATGCCTGCATCATCAATCTGGTCTAGGCGTCTCGATGCCGAGCCCATGGCGCTCACACTTGTTTCAAATGGCGTGATTTTTGCGACCCTGAATAGGGGAATATACATGATCGATGAAGAAGCACGGGAGCTTTGGAGGACCTCCTATCCTCAGTGGCCCAGTCTAACGAAATTCCAATACTCTGACACCCTAGTATCGTGTACCGAGTTTGATGATAGAATAGCAGTCTGGTCTAGATCTGGGGCTGTGACTATTCTTGATGCAAAAGATGGATCTTTCATTTCCAACCAAATCGTTTCACTGACTGGCCCATTAGCAGGGGTCGAATATAGTAAAGATGGAGGTTGGTTTCTAATTCTGGAGAATGGTGGAATTTGTCTATTGAGTGATTTGCAGGATACGTCTCAACTGGTAGATACGCCCGGCCCGGTCTTCGATGCACGATTTTCTATTGAGGGGTGGAAGTGGACAGGTTGGAGGCATGATGGCCACAATACCGGGCAGAAATCAGAGACAGTCAATAGACAAGATATCGGAATCGCACTGTTAGGAGAGAATGTAGTCACAAATGATGGAAGATTGGATACTTTCAGAGTCTAATTACTTATCTTAACTGTGTAACCACACTTTCCACATGACTTTCGATCTTTGTGGACAGCAAGGAAAACACCTGGTCCACAGCCTTCCTCAGGGCAGAACTCTCCGTTTCGTTTCAATTCGCCGCCCTCCACGGAGTACTTTGAGTGTTTAGCGTTAGGGTTTGGACCATCTCCCATCACTCATCACCTCCCTCAGATTCTTCCTCTTCAGGAGTTTCTTCTGCGGGCTCTTCCTCGGCAGGTTCAGGTTCAGAAGTTTTGGACTCTGTAGACTCGCTCTCTGAGGCGTGTCTGGCCTTGACATATTCGGGTTCGAGTTTAGCAGACTCTGCCGAACCATAGACGAGTGCCATGCCTGTAGTCTGAGCCATTCCAAATCTTGTGTTTACATCCTTGACGAAAACGAGATCTTCCTTGGCTCCAGGTTCTGCCCTAGCAGCAGCGGCCCTAATATCGGAACGAGAGGGAGTAGGAGAGTTATCATGATTCCAGATGAAGTGGAGTTCGACTCTGTCCAATAGTGGATTCTCTATTCTTTCTGTGACTTCCATCTAGAAACCTCCTCTAACGGATGTTGACCTTAAGAGCATAATTGCCGGGATCTGAGACATTCAATCTCTTAGCGACCTCTGAGCGATCAGGGTCGAGTATTACAACAAAACCCTGCCAATCCGTGGTCACGGGAGCCCCGGGACATTGCATGCATTGAGGAGGGTCATTTTTCTTCTCCGGATCTGGGAGAATCCTATTGCACTCTCCGCATGCAAAGGGCTGCTTGGCCATCTCAATCTTCCTCCTCACCAAGCCAGTCGAATGCTCCTAGGCCTTCCATCTTGCAGTTCAGGCCAATCTTAGAGGATCTTGGATCGTTCTGATTAATCGACTTAGATACAATCCTAGATCGAACCGGTGAACCTTCCTCAAGGTGCTTACCGCTCTGTGTGCCCTCAATTCTCTTACTTTGGGCTCCAAGATGAACTTGCACGGGTTCGTCGAGAATTTGTGACTTGTGTAGTAGAGCCTCTACGGGGCCAATCCTGACGAATGCACCATACTCCGATATTTCCGAAACTGCTCCGTCAATAACCTCGTTATTCTCCATGGTGAAGATTAGTGCCTTAAATCGAACATTTTGGTAAATCGCACCATCGCCATGGATGATCTTGCCCCTTCCTACTGCCTCGTGGTCGAAGGTCAGAAGAGTGTAATCTTCGTTCTCATCAAAACGCCCCTCAAAGGCGTCGTGAGCTAGTTCATCGATGTGCTCTTCCAGCTTTCTTCCTGCACGAATATACTCTGCAGGAATGCGTATAGTGTCCTCTCTTGTTATGAGGCTGTACATGTTTTCAGGCTCCTAAGAAACTCGGCCAAAGTACAGCCGAAGGAAGGGAGTTTGCCTCCCGTCCCTCATCGGCAGTGCCTCTGGAGGAGAGTTCCTTGTGTCCCGGCGACCAACCCGTCCTGTATAAGCGCAACGGATGGAATGTTCCATTCGGCTAAGCCCCGAGTGCTTTCAGACCGTAGGTCTGAGTGAGGGTATAGGGCGAATGTTCAAGTGGATTCGAAATGCCATCTCCTAATCTGATGACATCGTGCCCACCTGTGTCCCGAACCTCAAAGCTCCGTCAAGCGGCTTTAGGAGTGGCCTTGTTGCTAGCAATGTCATGGGCACCTGCTCTATCATTTGATGGCATTGGGCCTAAATCCGAAACTGGAGATGGCACTCAAGAAGCATGGGTAGATGGAGGGCAACCCTGGCCGCAAGCAGGTAGAACTTCGGACAGACTGGCGGCTGTTCCAAACCATGGTCCCGAAGGAGGTGCGGGAGATGATTCTCCACAAAATGCTGTAGAACTCAAATCAATTGTTGAGCCTGCTATAAATTGGGTCTATGGGTCGTACACAATTGGGACCGATGCGCTTTCTACTCCTATTGCAGATTTTTCCGCCTCAGTGGATGTTGGAGAGGGGGCGTCGCAGCGCTGTGCTGGAGATTCCCTATTCACCATCCTGGTCCAGAAGGGTTCTTCGTCTGATCCAACATATCTGAGAATTGTTGAGGGAGAAGATGCTGAGTTGGCTTGGGAAGCTGACTTGGGGCAAACCGAGTATGTGAAAGCGGCCCCTATGGTTGTCGATATCGATGGAGATGGAATGCAAGAAGTAATTGTCGTATACGACGATTCTGCTGGTGATTTGAGAATTGATGCATGGTCCCCTAGGCTGAGTTGTTCAGTAACTGGTTGGACTGCTTCAAGTGATTCCAGCGAATTGATGTGGAGTTGGATAGACACAGGCCTGTTCATTAGTAGTCCAGATGGACCTTACACATCATCGACTCTAGGAGGTCATAAGCCAACAACTCAGCCGTTGCTAGCAGATCTTGACTTCGACGGAGATGCTGAACTAGTCATCGCCGCGATTGAGGATACCTCGGAAAAAAGTCCTCAAGTAATTGCATTAGGAATGTCTGACACAGGAGCTACTCTTCTCTGGGATAACACTCTTGACAAGGGGACACATCCATCTGACCCTGCTTTTGCTCGGACTGACGACAATACTGGATTTGTCCTTCTAACTACGATTCAGGATAGTACAGGCTCGATGTGGGTCTGGAAACTTGATCATGATGACGGTGAAGACAATTGGGGAGGATATTCCTTAGGTCCGGGAGAAAGCAATAGCGACTCGGCCCCACATGTCAGACTACCCGGGCCAATTATTGCAAATCTAGATGGGCAGAACGATCCGGAAATGATTCTGACCATACCTACTGACTCGGATGGTCAAAGCTCGGTCGATGGTGCGGAATTCATCGGTATGGAGATTGGTAGTGCTGCTGAAATTTGGTCTTTTGAGGCATCGAATGGATTTGCTGATGCTCCTCCGACAGCCATAGATACAGATGGAGATGGGCAGCATGACAGAGTCTGTTGGGTTACATGGTCCGAAGAGAACATTCTGACTAGGCATGGTCATGCGGGCTGTCACGACCTAGGTACAAATCCAAGTCAGGCTTGGGTAAAGAGCCTAGAAAGAGAGGGGGGCAATACGAATGATGAGATTGCACTATCTCCTGCCGCTTGGATGGATATCGATGGCAGTGGAGAGCCTGAGTTATTGGTTGCCTTCGGCCGCAAGGTCTGGGCCTATGATGGCGAAGACGGAACAGTAGCCGATATTTGGGGCGGCTCAATTACAGTCTCACACAGAACTTGGGCCGCGCCATCTTTTGCCGACATAGATGGAGATGCTACTCTAGATATGGTCATTGGAGATACTGTCATTTCACATGCTGTCGCGGATATCAGGCCCCTGCTAGATTCGCGTGGAATAGATTTCAGCCCGAGCGAGCCTGATCCCGGAGAGCAGGTCACGGTTACTGCCTGGTTCGAGAACGCCGGTACTTCCGATACTGATGATCAGACAGAAGCTAAATTGTATGCTAATGGAGAATTGATTGGTGTTTACGAGGCAGGAGTAATGGGGCCGGTTGACCCTACCGGGGACGGAAGCATTGAGTCATTCAGTACATACTGGAGTGGCCCCCTAGGTGAGCATGAGTTTGAGTTAATTCTTGATCCCGGTTCAAATGTAACTCAATCTAGAAGAGATAACGATGCTCAGACAGTGTCTTTGACTATCGTACCTACATATAATGCCAGTTTTGAGATTCCTAGCGAGCCTGTCAGAGTAGACCCGGGCTCATCTACAATTACTCTTCCAACTGTTCGTTCAACGGGCAGACTAGCAGGAGCTTGGAGTCTAAGCGTAGATGGCAGTGGCTTACCCGAAGGTTGGAGTTGGCAAGATGAAACAAGTGGAGGCACAAGTGGAATCGAGATCGGTGTTGATCAGACATGGAGCCCTACATTGAGAGTCATAGCACCTGCGGATGCTCTAGGCTCTGACAATGGCCATCTTGGGTTGACTTTGACTCTGGACTCAGATCCGCAGAACTACAGTGCCTACGCTACATTGCCAGTCGAAGCGAATCGCACAAGGGGGTTATCTCTCAGAGGCCCAGATGGAACTGCGTCCAGTTCCGGATACGGGCTAATTGGTGACGAAGCAGATGCTTGGATATTAGTGCACAACCTAGGCAATGCAGATGAAACTCCGATAATCCAAGTAGGCGGAACTAGTTGGGGAGATACTGATGGAGATGGCCAAACGGACAATGTAGTGAGTTTGTACGACTTGGAAGGTAACTCATTACCTGCCCTCAGTTTAGCTGCAGGAGAGGTGAAACTAGTTACTGCAAGATTGAATGTTCCTTCTAATGTTGAACTTGGTGACTCTGTAAGTACACAGATGAC
>MDSW01109529.1_pt1 | contig 10545 bp, 11 predicted proteins | sample 811171 | NCBI WGS metagenome assembly MDSW01 (sample SAMN05326641, study PRJNA326480) | marine metagenome | isolation source: seawater | place: Atlantic Ocean: North West | collected 2012 | reverse complement strand
TAAATTTTTAAGGACAATTAGATCAAATAAAGCTCCAATAATTCTTGGCCCTGAATATGGAATTAAAGAAGAACCATACAATGCTATGGATTTAAATTTAATAAAGCAAAGAGCTGAATTAATAAAAAATAATGAAAAATTTTCTCAAAATGTTCTTACAGCATTAAGGGAGATAGCAGAAGACAAAGAACAATCAAAATCTCAAGAAGATATTTATCCTGAGGAAAGTATATATTCTAAATTTACATCGAATAGAGACACAGCACTTTTTTCTGCATGGCACGCTGCCACTTGGCAAGATAAATTAAAGTTATTAGATAAATTTGATGATAAGAGATTGGTAGGTTTTGGAAAAAAAATAATTTATCAAGAAGCACCTGAAGTATTACCTCCAGAAATGTTGAAAGGAATAAAAAAAGCAATAGCTAAAAGAATTCTTAGTGAAAAAAAAGAAAAGTGGTGGACAGTATCAACTTGTTTTACAGAAATTGATACTCTGCGAGATAAATATACAGATGAAAATGATGAAGAAAAACTTAAATTTCTTGACGAACTTAATGAATATGTAATGTCAATACAACAAAAATACGAAAATGTTTAGTGTGGATAATTTAAAAAAATTTTTTTTTTCAGTTGAATTAAAAAAATTTGATTATATATAGACGTCATGGCTACAGTAAAAGTAACAGATGAAAACTTTGATAACGAAGTTATTAAATCTTCAAAACCTATAGTGGTTGATTTTTGGGCAGAATGGTGTGGACCATGCAAGCAAATTGGACCTACTCTTGAGGAAATATCAAATGAAATGTCAGAGCAAGTTATTATTGCAAAACATAATATTGATGAAGAACCGAATACACCTACAAAGTATGGAATACGAGGTATCCCAACAATGTTGTTATTTAAAGCTGGCGAACTTAAAGCAACCAAAGTGGGTGCAGGGCCGAAATCAGATATTGTTTCTTGGATAAAAGAAAATATCTAGTTAAGATTTAAGACTTCTCCAGCAAGGTAGAGTGATCCAGTAATTATTACGATATCATTAGGTTTTAATTGTAGTGAATTAATTGCGTCATGGATACTTGGCTTTGAATTAATTTTTAAACTTTTGAAGTTTAATTTATTTTTTAATTTAATTCTGTTTATTGAGTTTTTTTGATTAGGTATATTAACAGTTGTAATAGAGTTAATTTTATTTTCAAAATATTTTATATATTTATGGTGATCTTTGTTAGACATCATTCCAATTATCATATGTTTATTGCAATTTAAGTTATCTAGATAGTTTGCTAAAACTTTTGCACCAAGTGGATTGTGTGAGCCGTCAACAAATAATCTATTTTTTTTAATTAATTTTTTAAGTTTGCCTCTGGTTAATTCTTGTAATCTACCAATACTTTTAATTTTAGTAACCCCTCTTTTTATATGATGATCATTAACTTCATAGTCTATTAATTGTCTAGCAGTTGAGATTGCTGTTGATATATTTTCTAACTGAAAATCCCCAAGAAGATTAGGTTTTGGAAGCTTTAGTTTGCCAAATTCATCTTCATAATTAAAATTTTTTTTTTTTAATTAATGAGTATTTATAATCTTCATTGAAAAATATTTTTTTAGATTTATTTTTGGTAATAGTTTTTTTTATATAGTTGTTTATTTTTTTTGAACTTTGTTTAGCGACAATAATTTTTGACTCTAATAAAGATGATGTTTTTTCAAATATAATTTTTTCAATTGTTCGCTGATTTTTTGGTAACCAATCTAGATGATCTAAACCTATAGAAGTTACTACACTTGCTAAATTTTTTTTTAAAATGTTAACAGCATCAAATTTTGCAAATAAACCAAATTCGCATATTGTAAGATTTTGAGTATATTTTTTACAACCATAAAAAAATGCTGCTGTTAAAAATTCAAAATAAGTTATTTGATTTCCTGCGTTGATTTCTTCAACTTCTAGAAACAATCTACTCAATTCTTCGTCATTAATTTCCTGATCATTATATATAAACCTTTCGTTAATTTTTTTAATATGAGGACTGGTATAAATATTACAATTTATTTTTGCCTCTTTTAGTATTGCTCTTAAAGCTTGAATAGTTGAATATTTTCCGTTGGTACCTGCAACTTGAATACATTTAAGGTCATCTTGTGGATTTCCAAGTTTTTGACAGAGTTTTTTAATTCTATTAAGGCTTAAGTCAATTTCTTTAGGATGCAAGCTCTGTAAGCGTTTTATTATCTTTTGAAGTTTCATCTGATTGTGGCTTTATATCAGAATTTTTCTTTAGTAATATTGATAAAAGTGAGCTAATTTTTTTATTTAAATCTTTTCTTTGAACAATTAAATCAACAAATCCACATTCTTGCACATATTCTGACTTTTGAAAATTTTCAGGCAATTCTTCTTTGACAGTTGCTTGAATTACTCTTCTTCCGGCAAATCCAATTAGGCAATTTGGTTCTGCGATTGCGATATCACCTAGCATAGCAAATGAAGCAGTGATTCCGCCAGCCGTAGGATCGGTTAAACAAACTATATATGGAAGATTATTTTTTTTTAATTCATTTATTGCTAAAGTTGTTCTTGTCATTTGAGCAAGAGCTATTGGCGATTCTTGCATCCTTTGGCCTCCTCCGCAAATTTGGATAAAAACAAAAGGATTGTGATTATCAATAGCATGTTGAACTCCTGTAATAATTGCTTCACCTTCTGCAGATGCAATGCTGCCTCCCATAAAATCAAAATTTATAGCTGCTGCTGTAATATTTATATTATTTATCTGTCCTTTAGCTATCAAAACAGCCGAGTCTTGTTTTGTTTTTTTTCTAGCTTCTTTTAGCTTATCAATATATTTTTTTGAATCTTTCCAGTCCAAAGGATCTTCTTGAGGTATTGGGGTTTTTATTATTTCATAATTATTTTTTCCAAAAAATATGTCAAATCGTTGCTTACAATTAATTCTATGATGTTTGTTGCAATTGGGACAAACAAACAAATTTTCTTCAAGTTCTTTTTTTAATATTGGTCCCTTACAACATGAAATCCAATCACTTTGTGCTATTTCTTCTTTTGTTGGTCTTTTTTTTAATACAGTTTTTATTTTTTGACTTAGATGAAAAAGTTTTTTGTTTATCCAGTTCATTTATTTAAATTTTTAATCATTTTTTTACAGTAATCTTTAATAATATTGGCAAGAATATGTTTTTTTTTGTTTTTTTTTATATTTTTTTGAATTTTTTCTACAATTGCAGAACCCACAACAATTCCTGAACAATTTGAGTTAGAAAAAGTTTTAACATCTTTTTCTGACTTAATGCCAAACCCAGCCACAATAGGTAAATTAGTAAATTTTTTAATTCTATTTATTTGAGAGTTTACTTTATTAATTTTTGCAGATTTTACTCCAGTTATGCCTTTAACATTTACACTATAAATGAAGCCCTCTGCATCTTTTACTATTTCTTTTATTCTTTCATCATTTGTTGTTGGGGTAATTAATTTGATTAAAGATATATTATATTTTTTTAGCTCAGTTTTTAGTTCATTTTCTTCTCTAACATCTGATGGTAAATCTACACATATTACAGCATCAATATCTGCTTTACTTATTTTATTTGCAAATTTTTTTATTCCATAAATAAAAAGATTGTTAATATATCCCATTAAAACAATCCCAATATCCTTATTATGATTTCTTAACTTAGAAGCAATATTAATTACTTTTTCAAGATTTATTCCATTCTTAATACTATCGATATTTGCTAACTGAATAATTGGACCATCAGCTTGGGCTTCAGCATGAGGAAAAGATATTTCATGAATATGCGCTCCACTGTCAGATATTGCTTTACATATTTCTAAACTAGTTTTTTCATTTGGATATCCTCCGGTCGAAAAACTTATAAATGCTTTTTTATTTTTAGCCTTTAAGTCATTAAAAATTTTTTGAATTCTATTAGTCAAGCTTGTCACCTAACATTTTTTCTGCAGTATCTATATCTTTATCTCCCCTACCACATATATTAATAACCAAGATTTCATTTTTAGACATTTTTTTTGCCAATTTAATAGCATAAGCAACAGCGAACGCCGGCTCAAAAGCTATTAATATTCCTTCAGTTTTAGAAATTAATTGAAAAGCATTAAAAGCATCTTTATCGCTGGAATATGAATAATTAACTCTGCCTATACTTTTAAGATAGGCATGTTCGCTGCCTGCAGAATAAAAATTTATACCACTTGCTAGGCTTTTTGTATCTAGAGTGGCAGAACCATCTTTAGATTGGAGCATAAAAGACTTAAATCCTTGCATTATACCAACAGTTCCATTTGTTAATGCTGAACTATGTTCAGCTTCAATACCATATAGTTTAACATCTTTGTCATCTAGAAATTCATGAAAAGCACCTAAACTATTAGATCCACCACCTAAACATGCAACAATTGCATTTGGTAATCTTTCTTCTTTTTCTAAAATTTGTTTTTTTATTTCTTTACCAATTATTGATTGGGCATATTGTACAATCCTAGGAAATGGGTGTGGACCAATTGTAGATCCGCAGCAATAAAATGCATCAGTATCAGCTGACCATGCTTTAAGTACTGCAGTACATGCATCTTTTAAAACACCCTTTTTGCCAGTTCCATCGAAACATTCTATTACTTTTGAGCCAAATAACTTAGCTTTAAGAACATTAGTAGATTGTTTTATAATATCGTCTTTTCCCATATATCCTATACATGGAAGATTAAATTTAGCGCATGCAGCAGCTGTAGCGATAAGGTGAGCTCCAGCACCAGTTTCACAAAAAATTTTAGTTTTGCCCATTCTTTTAGCTAATAAAATTTGAAATAAAGCATTATTAATTTTATGTGCCCCTAAATGATTTAAATGATCAGATTTAAAATAAATTTTTGCTCCACCTATTTTTTTTGTTAATTCTTCAGCAAAATATAAGGGATTTGGTCTTCCAACCCATTCTTTTAAATAATAATCGAATTCTTCAACAAATTTTTTATCATTTATCGCACTATTAAAAGCTTTCTCTAATTCAATTAAATTTGGCATTAATATTTCCGGAGCGTATCTTCCTCCAAAGTCACCATAGTAACCTTTATCGTCTGGACCATTTTTTAATGTATTTTTAATCATATAGTTAAGAATTGATATTATGTACTGTATTTAAAAATTTATCAATTTTATTTATATTTTTTATACCTTCTTTGTCCTCTAAAGCACCACTTACATCAATTATAAATGAACTATTTTTAAGTTTTTTTAGATCTTTTATTTGTATATTTCCAGCTATCATTTTTTTAAGATTACTAGGTAGACCCTTAAGATAAGAATGACTATAAGACAAACTTTTTTCATAACCTTTTGAATCAAATAAAAAAATATCAGCAATATCTTTATATTTTTTATATTTCTTTACATCATCTTTTTTTTCAATTGTTAATGCTACAATAATTTTTTTTTTATATTTATTTTTAATTAATTTAATTTCATCAGGTTTCATGTCGTATAATTGAAAATAATCGATTGGAAGCTTTGAAATTTTTTTAATTTCTTCATTAGATGGTTTAACTAAAACAGCCACAAATTTTGATTTTTTTTTTTTAGCAAACGTAAGTTCTTTGAGCTTATTAAATTTTATAAATCTTTTAGATTTTTTGTAATTACAAATAAATCCAATAAATTCTGGTGGATAAGAGTGATTTAAAATATATTTTAGAGTCTTCTTATCTTTAATTCCACATATTTTAGATTTCATAAATTAATTAAGAGATTTAATTAATTTTTTAATATTATTTTTAATATTATTTTTTGTGATACTTCTACCAATAACTATACCAGTGGCGCCATTTTTAAATGATCCAAATGGAGTCATAATTCTTTTTTGATCATGATTTTTATCTCCTTTTAATCTTATTCCAGGTGTTATAATTTCCATATTTTTACAAAGTTTTTTAATTTTTCTAATTTCATGACCAGAACAAACAATTCCATCTACCCCAGCTAATTTAGCAAGTTTGGCTTGTCGATAAACAATATTTTTAATTGGTCTTGTATGACCAGTTTTTTTTAAAGATTTTTCAGAAAAAGAAGTTAAAACTGTAACCGCTAAAATTTTGAGATTTTTATTTATTTTTTTAGCTGCTTTTTTAGCTGCAACCATCATTTCATATCCACCTGAGGCATGAACTGTTATAAATTTTATATTCTTTAAATCTTTTAAAGCATAAATAGAAGATGCAACTGTATTACTGATATCGAAAAGTTTTAAGTCTAGCCAAATATTTTTATTTTTTAATTTAGAAATAAAATTTCGACCTGTTTTAGAATTAAAAAATTCTAAACCAAATTTGTACCCAATATTTAACTTTTTTGTTTGAGTATCTCTAATTATTTTTTTAATTTTTTTTTTATCAGCAGTATCACAAGCTATATAAATTTTTCTATTTTTTATCATTAAGTTTTTTAAATAAATCTTTACTCATTTTAAAATGTATTGTTTTTTTTTGAGGAGTTGCAATTTTTTCTCCAGTTTTTGGATTTCTTGATATTCTTGCTTTTTGTATACGATAAGACCATGATCCAAAACCTCTTAGCTCAACCCGCTCCCCTTTATGTATTGCTTGTTTTATTTCTTTGAGAATTATATTTAGAAATTTTTCCAAATCTTTTTTTAAAAAATTTGGATAATTATCTGAAATTTCTTTAAGTAGCTTTGATTTTACAATAGCCAAGTTAGTTTATTCTTTTTTGCTTTTTTTATCTTTTTTATCTAATTTATCCGATAAAGATGAAAAGGGAAGGTTTTTTCCCGAAAGAGGACTTGAATGTTCTTTAATAGCTTTAGCATTGTTTAATTCTTCTAATAATTTTATGCTTAGGGTTATTTTTCTTTTTTCTAGATTTAATTCTGAAATTGCAGCGTCTATACGTTCTGATCCAACGAATCTAGAAGGACGAGCATCTGCAGCATTAATTGCTATTTGGGATTTTTTAATATTTAATTCCATTTCACAACCCTCAGGTTTAACAATAAGTCCTTTGTTATCAGAGCTTATTACTTTAACTGTTATTGTGTCATTTACTTTTTTGTCTTTAAACCAATCAAAAGGATCGGGCTTAGTTTGTTTTAGCCCAACTCTAATTTTTTGTTGATCTTTTTTAATTTCTAAAACTTTAACCTTAAGTTTTTCACCCTTTTTATAGTTTTTTAATTCTTCTTCTGGTTCTTTTGAATAAGTAAGATCATTGCAATGAAGAAAAGCATCAATATCTAATTCTTCTATTTTTAAATAAATTGCATATTCATTAATGCTATTAACAATTCCTTCAACTTCAGTACCAACAGGATATTTTTTTTCCATTATTTCATATGGATTTTCCTTTGTTAGCCTGTAAGAAATGGCAACTCTTCTTTTTTCTTTATTTATCTCAGTTATTACACATTCTATTTCATCTCCAACTTTAAACATTTTTTTTGCTGATGGGTTTTTCTTTGTCCAACTTAATTCGCTAGAGTGAAGTAGTGATGAAAGACCAGGCTCTAATTCACAAAACGCACCAAAATCCATTAGTTTAACAACTTTTACTTTATGCTTTTTATTTAATTCATAGTTAGAAATATGTTCAAATGGATCTGGTGATAGTTGTTTTATACTACATCCAACTTGTAGTTTTTCTTTATCAACAGAAATAACAAGCAAATCATGTTTTTCGCCAATATTAAAAATTTCATCAGGATGATTTACTCTTGAATAACTTATTTCTTGTAAGTGAACCAAAACGTCAATTTCAGAATTAACATCAAAAAAACATCCAAAACTTGAATATCCTTTGACTATTGCATTTTTGATTACATCTCCCACTTTATATTTTTCAACAATTTTAGCTTTGTCTTCTTTTTTATGTGAAGAAATAATTTGTCTTCTGGAAACACAAGCATTGCCTCTTATTTTATCAAGTTTGATTAAAGCAAATTTTTGAGGTTCATACATTAAATGAGATATATCTTTTAAAGGTTTGTCAGATATTTGGGAGCCAGGACAAAACATCAGCGAACCAGTATCTAAATGTTCTACGATTACACCACCTTTACACTTAGAAGTGATTTTTCCCATAATAGGTTCATTTTTTTCAAAAGCCTTTTCTAGTTCATACCAACCTTTAATTTTTTGTGCCTTTGATGCAGACACCATGACTTCTCCATTTTTATCTTCTATTCTTTCTAATAAAACTGAAATTTTTTCTCCAACTTTAATATTATCAAAAATTTTCATTGTTTTTATTTCGTTGATATCTAAGACTGGTTCAGATTTAAGACCATCAATAAATAAAAATATAAATTTTTCAGTAATCTTTGCTATTTTGCCTTCTACAATTTTGCCTTCTTCGATTTTATTTTTTGATAACTGACTGTTTAGTAATTTTTCGAACTCTTTAGATGCTGGTGTATTTAATTCTTTATAAATTTCCATTAAAATTTTAGTTTCCTATCCATAATATGCTTTATTTTTAAAAAGCATGCTCTTTTAGTTAATTTACTAGTATTAATCAAGATAGATTCTTTAGTTTTTTTTAATTTACCAAATTTTCTTTTTTTATCAGATTTATCGCGTTTTTTAATGCTTTTTAGGACATCATGAAATTTTATTTTTTTATTTAATTTTTTGTATTCTTTAAAACGTCTTAAAGCTCTTACTTTGATATTAGCAGTAATAAAAAATTTAAACATTGCATCTTTCATGATTACTGTAGCTATGTCTCTTCCATCAAGAATACTACCTGCATATTTTTTAGGAGGATTATAAGCATATTTTTTTTGAAAATTGCGAACTAATTTTCTAATTTTATTATCTTTTGCAATAATTGAAGCTGATATGGCCACTTCTTCAGATAATAAAATTTTTGAATATAAATTTTTTAATTTTAATTTATTGATTCTATTTTTAATTAATGAATAGTTAAATTTTTCTGGATTTTTTAATCTAAGACTACCAATAAATCTGTATATTTTTCCGGTGTCTAAATAAAATAGATTGAAATGTTTGGCTATTTTTTTAGCCACAGTTCCAGCACCTGCTGCTGCGCCCGAGTCTATTGCTACAGTTATAATATTTTTTTTTTTAATCAATTCAGTTTTCCTCCTAGGCTTTTTATCATTTTTAAAAAAGAAGGAAATGAGCTTTTTACTGAGTCGGGATTATGTAATTTCCAATTTCCACCCAAAGTTAAGGACATGATTACACATAACATAAAAATTCTATGATCTTTTAAATAATTTTTTAATACATAGTTTTTATTTAATTTAAGATTTGGTTTTCCATAAATTTTTATTCCATGATTTCCAATTTTTTTTGTTTTAATACCAATCATATTTAATATTTTAAAACTCCAATCTAATCTTCTTGATTCTTTATTATTTAATTCTTGAAGTTTAATAAATTTTGAACATCCTTTTGCTTTAGAAGCCAAGAGAAATATTAATAAAAATTCATCAATAGCTGCCGAATTAAATTTTGTAGGGCAATTAATAGATTTTAAATTTTTACAGCTTTTTACAAAAATATCAGCTGTTTTTTCACCTTTATAAATTTTTTTATTCTTTAAATTTATTGTAGCTCCCATTAATTTTAAAATTGAAATTAATCCAGTTCGAGTAGAATTAATATTAACATTTTTAATAGTTAATTTAGAGTTATCAGATAATAAAGTTAAAATAATTGGAAAAGCCGCAGATGATATATCGCCAGGAATTTTATAATTGAATGATTTAAAATTTTTTTTTCCTTCTATTTCAATATAATCAAATTGTTTTTTTTTTTTTAATTTTTATAGGAAGTTTTAAAACATTTTTGAAAAAGATTTCAGTATGATTTCTGCTTGGTTTAGATTTTATTTTTGTTATGCCTTTTGCAGATAATGCGGCAATCATAACAGCAGATTTACATTGAGCAGACCCTCGAAGTTCTTGATAATTTATTGGTTTAACATTCTTGGATCCTTTTATAGAAAGTGGAAGAGTTCCTTTATTATTTTTAAATTTTGCTCCAAACTTTTTGAGTGGTTCAATGATTCTCTTCATATCCCTTTTTTTAAGAGAATTATCTCCTGTAATATTAATTATTTTTTTTGAATTTATTAATGCAGAAATTATTAGTCTTGCCGCAGTCCCAGAATTACCGGCATTTAACGTAAGATTATTTTTATAATTATAACTATTTATTCCTTTGCCTATTATTTCACAATAATTTTTTCTTATTTTATAATATACGCCAAGTTTTTTTAAGCAATTTAAAGTACTCTTAATATCACCAGCGTTTGATAGATTGAAAGCTTTGCTTTTTCCAATAGCTAAGGATGCGAGAATTAAACAACGAATACTAATTGATTTGTCTCCATTAATTTTAATTTTTTTATTAAAGTTTTTTATTTTTTCTTTAATTATAATAGGCTTAATCATTTTAATTTTATATTAATTGAATTTGAAAGAGTCCCCAAAATAATGAGTTCTAGCATTAACATT
>MDSW01063657.1_pt1 | contig 10545 bp, 9 predicted proteins | sample 811171 | NCBI WGS metagenome assembly MDSW01 (sample SAMN05326641, study PRJNA326480) | marine metagenome | isolation source: seawater | place: Atlantic Ocean: North West | collected 2012 | reverse complement strand
AAATACAGCTGTTACTAGGGCTACTAGTAAAACAAAACTAATTCCAAGTCCTGATCCACCAACATGCCAGGCTTCTTTTATTGGTGGATAAGATACAAGCACTGCAGCTAAACCTCCCATAGCTAAAAAGCCCATTACACCAAAATTAATAACACCGGCATATCCCCATGAGATATTTACACCCATAGTCATGATAGCAGAGATAATACACATATTGAGAATAACTAAACTGACTGACCACCCTTGAATAAAACCAACTAAAATAAATAAGGAAACCATTATAGATATTGCTGTCCATTCATATTTATCAAATCTCATTAGAGAACCTTTCCTCTAAATATACCTGATGGTCGAATCAAAAGAACTATAACTAGAATAGTAAAAGAAACGGCAAATTTATAATCAGTTGAAAGTAGTTGCACTAGACTCGATGGTTCTAAATTTTCTGGTAACAAATACTTGAAGAATTTTTTATAAGCATACGTAACCATGATTTCTGAAAAGGCAATCACATACCCGCCAACAACTGCTCCAAAAGGGCTTCCTATTCCTCCTACTATTGCTGAGGCAAATACTGGTAACACTAGATTTAAATAAATAATGGGTTTATAACTTTTATCCAAGCCATATAATGTTCCAGCTACACAAGCTAAAGTACCAACAATTAACCAAGTAATAAAAACGACACGATCAGGATTAATCCCAGATAATAAAGCTAAATCTTCATTATCTGAGAAAGCGCGCATTGATTTTCCTGTCTTTGTTTTTTGTAAGAACCAAAAAGTAAAAGTTAAAAGTGCAATAGTAATAAGAATAGTAATAACTTGAGAAGATTTTAAAGCCAATCCTTCATTCAGTCCTGTCATAACTTTAAATTGTTTTGCCTTCATAATAAATTTTTGTCCATCAGAAAATTTAATAGTTTCTGTTCCAACAATAATTCTGATAATTGCATTTACTACAAACATGACACCAATAGAAACCATTGCCAATACAACAGGCACACTCTTTTGTGTTCTATAATATTTAAAAACAAATTTATCAGACAATAATCCCAACACAATTGTAGCTAAAATTCCAAATGGTAAAGCTAGTAGTGCTGTTGGGAGTATGCTTAAACCAATATTTTGTGATTGAAAAAACCATGTAAATAAAATTGTAATCATGGCTCCAAAAGACATAAGTTCACCATGAGCAAAATTAGCAAATCGTAATACAGCATAAACAAAAGTAACACCTAATGCACCTAAGGCTAATTGAGAGCCATAAGATAAGCCAGGTATGATAACAAAATTAAGAAGAACAACAATAGAGTTAATAAAATCAATCACACTATCCTCCTAAAAAAGATTTTCTTACTTCAGGATTATTTAACAAATCTCGTCCTGTACCTTCTCGACTGTTTTTCCCATTAACTAATACATAGCCTCTATCCGCAATATTTAGGGCTTGTTTTGCATTTTGTTCAACCATTAGGATGCCAACTCCCGTTTTACCAACTTCAATTATTCTTGAAAATAGTTCATCCATAACAATAGGCGATACTCCAGCAGTAGGTTCATCTAACATTAAAATTTTAGGTTTAGTCATTAATGCTCTTCCAAAAGCTACTTGCTGACGTTGACCTCCAGATAATTCTCCAGCATTTTGATTTCTTTTTTCTTTTAGTACTGGGAAAAGATTATAAATATCTTCTATAGTCTCATGGATATCGTCAGATCGTATAAATCCCCCCATCTCTAAGTTTTCTTCAACACTCATTCCAGTAAACACATTATGAGTTTGTGGAACAAAAGCGATACCAAGATTAACACGATCTTGAGGAAGCATGGATGTAATATCATCTTGAGCAAAATTTACTGATCCACCCGATAATCTTAACATACCTAACAAAGCTTTCATTGCTGTAGATTTACCAGCCCCGTTAGGACCAACAATAACTGCAATTTCACCCTGTTTTATCTCAAGACTAATATTTTTAATTATATCAACACCACCGTATCCTGCTGTTAAATTATTACCAACTAAACTTATCATTATTTTTTATTTTTCAATCCTCTACCTAAATATGCTTCTATAACTTCTTCATTGGATTTTACTTCAGAAAATGTACCTTCAAATAATACACTTCCCTCTGCCATAACTATCACTGGATCACAAATTTTTTCAATCAAATCCATATCATGTTCAATAACAAAAAATGTATAATTTCTTTCTTTATTTAATCGCAGTATGGCATCAGAAATTTCATTTAAGAGTGTTCTGTTTACACCTGCGCCAACTTCATCTAATAAAACTAAGTTAGCATCCACCATCATTGTTCGGCCAAGTTCCAATAATTTTTTTTGACCACCAGATAGATTAGCTGCTATTTCTTGAGTTAAATGTTGTAAATTAAGAAATTCAATAACTTCAATTGCTTTTGCACGTATTTCTTCTTCTTGTTGCTTAACGGCTTTATCACTAAAAAGAGCATAAATTAATTTCTCTCCTCGTTGTTTACCAGGAACCATCATTAAATTTTCTAAAACTGTTAGAGAAGAGAATTCATGAGCAATTTGAAAAGTTCGTAAAACGCCCATATTAAATAATTCATGTGGTTTTAGACCAGCAATATTTTTTTTCTCAAGATAAATATCTCCTTTTTCGGGACCATAAAGACCTGCTATAGTATTAAATAACGTTGTTTTACCAGCGCCATTTGGTCCAATTAAACCTGTTATAGATCCTTTGTTTACTTCAAGACTAACATTATTGACAGCTTTAAGTCCACCAAAACTTTTGTTAAGATTGTTTATTTTAAGCATTGTCTATTTTTTTCAAATTATAATTCAGTTCAACATTTAAAGCTAATCCAATTGAAATCATTATTGATAACATTACAGACCCTCCATAAGAAATAAGAGGTAAAGGAATTCCAACTACTGGCATAAGTCCTGAAACCATTGCGATATTCATAAAAACATAAATAAAAATATTTGATGCAACTCCAACGGCTAATATTCTTCCAAAAATGTGAAAACTTTTTACACTAATAAAGTAACACACTGCAATTAACAAAATAAAGAGAAAAACTATAAAGATGGTGCCAAAGAATCCAAATTCCTCTCCTATAAGTGTAAAAATAAAATCTGTCTGCTTCTCTGGAAGATACTCAAGATAAGATTGTGTTCCTTGTAAAAAACCTTTACCAGTTGCTCCCCCAGAACCTAAAGCAATTTTTGATTGCATTAGTTGATATCCCTGACCTAGAGGATCCGACTCAGGATTAAGAAAGGAAATAATACGATCTTTTTGATATGGTTTTATAAATTTTAATAAAATAGGTATTGAAGAAATACTAGCTATGATACCTAAAATAAATTTCCATAAACTTATACCTACTAAAAAAAGAATAAAAACACCTAGCATCAAAATACTGAGTGATGTTCCTAAATCAGGTTGAATGACTACAAAAAAAAAGGGTAAAATTAAAATTAAAAAAGGAAAAAATAGATAAGTAATTTTTTTTACATTTTCAAATTTTATGTCATGATAAAATTTAGCCAAAGCTAAAATTATAGTAATTTTAACTAGTTCAGATGGCTGAATACTAAAACCGAAAATTTTAATCCATCTAGTAGCACCTTTACCTAGAACACCTATTATCTCTACAGATATGAGTAATAGTAAACTTAATATAAATAACAAATATGAATATTTATAAATTAATTTTATATCTATCAAACTTATAACTATTGCAATCAATAAAAAAACATAAAATCTAATCAAATGTCTAGAAGCCCAAGGATCATAGGATCCATCAGCCGCTGAGTACAAACCCGCAGCGCCAATAAAAGATATAATAATAAGCAAAAATATTAACAAATAATTTAAATTTTTAATCTTTTCAAAAATCATGAATTTAATTTATTAATATAGTTAAATACTTGTTTAGCAATTGGTGCAGCTGTGGAAGCTCCTGAGCCTCCATGCTCAATGATTACAGAAATTGCATACTTTGGATAATCATAAGGCATGTAACCTACAAACAAAGCATGGTCTCTGTTTTTCCATTCTTGTTCTTTTTTTCTAAAGTCATCACTCTCTCTTTCAGAAAGAGAAATTCTTCTAACTTGTGAAGTTCCTGTTTTGCCTGCAAATTTAACTTCATCACTACGTGATTTGAATGCTGTCCCTTTGCTCTCATTAACAACTTTGTACATTGCATTTTTAATTATTTTAATTTCTTTTAAATATTTATCATTTGTATTAACAACTATTTTATTTCCTTTTAGTATTGATGGCTTTATGCTTGTGCCATTAGATGCAATTATAGATGTCATTACAACAAGTTGAAAAGGGTTTGTTAAAACAAAACCCTGACCAATGCCAGAAATCAATGTTTCACCAGCATACCAACTTTCTCCAGTAGAGTTTTTTTTCCATTTTTTTGTCGGAATTATTCCTTTTTTTTGATTTGACATAGATATATCAAAGACTTGACCTAGACCAAAATCTTTTGCAACTTTGGCAATTTTATCTATTCCTAATTTCTTTGAAATTTCATAAAAAAAAACATCACATGATTCTTTGATAGCATTTGTAACATCCATCTTACCATGCCCGTTTGTTTTCCAACAATGATACAATCTATCACCAAATTCAATCTTACCAGTACAAGTATGAGTTGAATTTGAATTTATTATTCCATATTTAAGTGCTGCAATAGCTACAATCATTTTGAATGTAGAACCTGGTGAGTAAAGACCCTGTATACTTCTATTTGTTAAAGGCGAAAGGGTGTTTGATAATAAACTCTCCCAATACTCTTTATTTGGTTTTTTAATTATTTTATTAGGGTCATAAGTTGGTGTAGAAGCCATACATAAAATATCACCATTCTTTATATTAATTACATTAATTGATCCTGCTCTATAAGATTTTAGTAAATTAACAGCATACTCTTGAATTCGTGAGTCTATAGAAAGATAAACTTCATTTCCTTTTTTGCTTTCTACTTTTGAAATTTCTCTGATAACTCTTCCATTAGAGTTGACCTCAATTTCTCTTTGACCTGGTTTACCAACAAGAATGGGGTTAAAAGATTTTTCCAAACCTTCCTTGCCAATATCAAGATTAGGCATTTTAGCAATAAAGGGTAAAGCTAATTCTTTTTGGTTGGGCTTGTTAATATAACCGAGTAAATGAGAAAAAGATTCTTTATATGGATAAACTCTCAAATAATCTTCAGCAATAAATATTCCTTCTAAATTATACTTATTTGTTTCAATTTTTTCCAAAGCAGACCATGAAATGTTTTCAAAAATTTTTATTTTTTCAAATTTTTTAAGTTTAGTGCTTAGTTCTATTATTTTTCTTCTTTTTTGAAAATCAATGTTAATAAATTTTGATAAAGCATTTAGAGTGTTATTTATAGATGATGTATTTTCAGGGATTAAGTATAAGTCATATACTTTTTCATTAGTTGCTATTATTATATTATTTCTATCATATATTTTCCCTCTAATTGGAAAAATAATTTCAAGGTCAATTTGATTTTTTTTAGATAATGTTTTATATTTTGATGAGTCCAATATTTGAATATTATATAAACGCCAACCTACTACTGAAAATAATGAAAGTTTTAAAAGAAATAAAAAAAATGTACGTCTATTGTAAATACTGACTTGTTTTCTCTGTTCAGAATAAAACATTATAGTTTATCTATTTTAGAAAACAAAATTAAAGAAGGAAAGAATAAAATAATTGAAGTGCAAAATAACCATGTTAAGTTTTGATAATTAACTGGGTAATTAAATAATAATTTTGCAATTAAGGTCTCAAAAAAAAACATTATTAGTGTTAAAAAAATAATAATAAATGAAATATGAGTTGATGATAAGTTAAATAGATATTTTTTTGTATAATAAAAAATTGCAACAAATACCAAAAATGAAATTAAATGAGGAGAAATATAATTAATTAAAAATATATCATAAAATATACCATATAAGAAAGTTAAAAAGATAAGATAAAACTGAAAAAAATAGAAAATTACATAAATTAAAGTTAAATGAAAAAAAACATAAGCTAAATAATTTACTATTTCCAAATTAACAAAGTGATTTACACTTAAAGAAAAAGAAAAAAATAAAATAAAATTATATATTATTATTTGACTACTAAGTAGTTTCGATAACATTATTTAGTTTCAACAACTTGCACATAGTTAATTTTTTTAAAATCAACAAAGGGTAAAACATAAAATTTATTTTCTAATAATTTTACAATTTTACCAACTAAAATATCAGAAGGAAAAACTTGGGCACTACCACTAGTAACGACTAAATCACCAACTTTAGGCATTATCTCTCCTTTATTGAAAGCACTAACTAAATGGATTCCATCATCTGCACCTTGAAGGAGTGAATAATTTTTATTTGAAATAGTTTTTACTGAAATTGTTGAATTAGGGTCAGTTAATAGCAATACTCTTGAATTACTTATTGATGTATCTACTGTTCTTCCAATCAGTCCCCTGTGATTTACTACCGCCATGTCGTTTATAACTCCATCTTTAAACCCAGTATTTATATTAATCATCTTATTAAATAAAAAATCACTTCTACTCACTATTGAAGCAGTTTTTACCAAAGTTAAGTTTGTATCAGTGGCATTTAGAAGTTTTTTTAAAACTCTATTTTCTGCGCTGTTATGAACTGCTAATGCTTGCCATTTTTTTAAACGCATAATTTCTTCTTTAAGAATAGTATTTTCAGCTTTTAAATTCCTAAATTCATAATATTGATTTTGAAAACTAGAAATAATTTTTACAGGTGCAACTATATAAGATGTTATAGGGTGAAAGTATGAGTTTGATATTGACTTAAATTTATTAACTACAAAATAATCTGATTTAGAAAAAAAAATTAAAAGAAAAGATAATAAAAAAATAACTGATATAATAAGATTTTTAAAGAACCTTAATCTAGATATTGCTTTAACTTTAAATGATAGAGCCATAAAAATTAATCAGAAGCAAAAACATCACTTAGATTAGTTTTTTCTTCCAATGCTTTACCTGTTCCTATTACAACACATAAAAGAGGGTCTTCTGCAATTGATATTGGTAAACTTGTAGCTCTTCTTAATACTTTATCTAAATTACCAAGTAATGAACCTCCCCCAGTCATCATTATACCTCTTTCAACAATATCTGCTGATAATTCAGCTGGTGTCTGTTCAAGGGCTCTTTTAATTGTATCAATAATTTGAGCAACAGGCTCAGCTAATGCTTCTGCTATCTGCCTTTGAGAAATTGCAATCTCTTTAGGTAGTCCAGTAATTAAATCTCTTCCTTTTACATTCATTGATCTACCATCTCCATCATCAGGTGGAGCAGCAGAACCAATATCTTTTTTCATTCTTTCTGCCGTTGTTTCACCGATAGCTAATTTATGAGATGATCGCATGTATTCAGTTATTGCTTCATCAAATTTATCTCCTGCAGCCTTAACTGAAGTGGCATGAACGACACCTCCTAATGATAATACAGCAACCTCTGTAGTACCGCCTCCAATATCAACTATCATAGACCCTGTAGCTTCAGCAACAGGAAGACCTGCTCCAATTGCAGCAGCAACGGGTTCGTCGATTAAAAAAACTCTTCTGGCACCTGCAGCATCAGCTGATTCTCTTATTGCTCTTCTTTCAACATTTGTTGCTCCAGTCGGAACACAAATAACTATTTGAGGATTTGATAAAGTTCTTCCTTTATGAACTTTCTGAATAAAACTTTTTATCATCTGTTCAGCTACTTCAAAATCAGCAATAACACCATCTTTCATTGGTCTTATCGCTTTAATTTTACCTGGTGTTCTTCCAAGCATTTGCTTAGCTTCATTTCCTACAGCTAAAACTTGAGTTCTACCTTGATTTTCTACAGTAGCAACCACTGAAGGTTCATTAAGGACTACTCCCTCACCCTTTACATAGACTAGAGTATTAGCTGTACCTAAATCAATAGCCATATCTTTTGAAAACATACTAAAAAACTTATCTATAAACATAAACTCCTCTATACCCCTTCTATTTTAATTTCGGCAGATTTTTTTACAATTGATTTAGTTTTTTTAAATAAAAGTCTATTTAATGCACTTATATAGGCTTTAGCAGAGGCTACTATAATATCTGGATCGCTTCCTTTTGCTTGAGAGGATAAATCATCGTCTTCCAATCGAACAGTTACTTCTCCTTGAGCGTCAGTGCCTGCAGTAATTGCATGTACCTGATAGAGTTTTAAACGAAAATCAGTATGAGTAATTTGTTTAATAGCATTAAAAGTCGCATCAACGGGTCCATTACCCTCACTTATATTTGATTGTTTTTTATCATCCATGAATAAGATCAACTTAGCTTGGTGCTTAGATAGAGAACCGGCATTAACTTCTAATGATACAAATTTAATATGTTCATCATATGTCAGTGTTCTCTCTCCAGCTAAAGCGATTAAATCTTCTTCAAAAATTTCTTTTTTCTTATCCGCTAAATCTTTAAAGCGACCAAATAGCTCCATCAAAGCATTATCACCAAAATCATAACCTAATTCTTTAAGTTTCTCAGAAAAAGCATGCTTTCCAGAATGTTTACCTAAAACCAAAGATGACTTATTTAACCCAACAGACTCAGGTGTCATAATTTCATAAGTTTCAGCATTTTTTAACATGCCATCTTGGTGTATACCTGCCTCATGAGCAAATGCATTAGCTCCAACAATCGCTTTATTTGGTTGAACAGTAAATCCAGTAATTGAAGATACCAATCTCGAAGCTTTAGTAATGTATTCTGACTTAACTTTGGTATGAAAAGGAATTAAATCTTTTTTAACCTTCAACGTCATTACCACTTCTTCAAGGGCAGCATTTCCTGCTCTTTCTCCAAGTCCATTTATTGTACATTCAACTTGTCTTGCACCCTCTTGAATTGCTGCTACGCTATTTGCCACAGCTAAACCTAAATCATTATGTGTATGAGTTGATAAAATTGCTTTATCTATATTTGGTACATTGTTTTTTACAGCTTTAAAAATTGCACCAAACTCTGATGGGAGAGTAAAACCAACTGTATCAGGAATATTAATTGTAGAAGCTCCTGAGGCAATTGCTATTTCAATACATTTGTATAAAAAATCTAAATTAGATCTTCCTCCATCTTCGCAGCTCCATTCAATATTATCGCACAAATTTCTTGCATGTGAAACAGTGTGTTTAATTGAATCCAAAACCTCTTGTTCGGTTTTCATCAATTTATATTTCATATGTATAGGGCTTGTTGCAATAAAAGTATGTATACGAGGTGACTTAGCATGCTTTACTGCTTCCCATGCACGGTCAATGTCTGCTATTTTAGCTCTAGATAATCCAGCGATAGTGGAATTTTTAATATTTTTACTAATCTCTGCGACAGCTTCAAAATCTCCATTTGAAGCAATAGGAAAACCCGCTTCAATAATATCAACTTGCATCTCTTCTAAAAGTTGAGCTATTTGCATCTTTTCATCAAGATTCATTGTAGCTCCTGGAGATTGTTCACCATCTCTTAAAGTTGTATCAAAAATGTATACTCTATCACTCATAAATTTATGTCTATATACTAAAATATCCCAATTTTAAATTAATGACTTTTTAATCGAAGATTACTCCTGTTTTCTAGTTCTTTGATTTATCAACCATTTTACTTTCAGCGATCCAAGGCATTAGAGTTCTTAATTTTTCTCCGACTGCTTCAATTGGATGTTCAGCCTGTTGTTTTCTCATTAATTTAAATTTAGTTTGACCGCTTTTATGTTCATCCATCCATTCTTTTGTAAATTGACCTGATTGAATTTCTGCAAGGATTTTTTTCATCTCTTTTTTTGTTTCATCGGTAATCAATCTTGGGCCTCTTGAGTAATCTCCATATTCAGCAGTATTTGATATTGAATATCGCATGTTAGCCATTCCACCTTCATATAAGAGATCGACAATTAACTTAACTTCATGAAGACATTCAAAATATGCCATTTCAGGTGCATATCCTGCTTCAACAAGAGTTTCATAACCTGCTGTTATTAAATGAGTTAAACCTCCACAAAGAACAGATTGTTCTCCAAATAAATCAGTTTCACATTCTTCTTTAAATGTTGTCTCAATAATACCAGCTCTTCCTCCACCAACACCTGAAGCATATGCGATTGCTATATCCAAAGCATTTCCTGATGGATTTTTATCGACAGCAACAAGACAAGGTACTCCCGCGCCTCTTTCGTATTCAGCTCGCACAGTATGACCTGGTCCTTTTGGTGCAATCATAATTACATCAATGCCTTCAGTTGGTTGAATCAAATCAAAATGAATATTTAGACCGTGCGCAAAAGCTAGAGCAGTTCCTTCTTTAATATTTGGCGCAATTTCGTTATTATAAATATCTGACTGAAGTTCATCTGGTGTTAACATCATAATAATATCAGCCCAATCAGCTGCTTCAGTAGGTGTCATCACATCAAAACTAGCATTTTTTGCTTTT
>MDSW01013484.1_pt1 | contig 10545 bp, 11 predicted proteins | sample 811171 | NCBI WGS metagenome assembly MDSW01 (sample SAMN05326641, study PRJNA326480) | marine metagenome | isolation source: seawater | place: Atlantic Ocean: North West | collected 2012 | reverse complement strand
TAGAGCGCCTGCCTGTCACGCAGGAGGTCGCGGGTTCGAGTCCCGTCACTCCCGCCACTAATTGAGAATGATTTTCATCTACCCTAGAAATAAGATTTTATTTGATTAAAAAGTGCTACCATCTTGTGCTGTACACTATGAATTTAAATGTTATAAGTGTTTAAGATTAATATAAGAATCCTTGAGCAAAATGCATCAAGGTAGGTATTAATAAAAAAAATGATTTATAACTTTTTATCAGATTACTTATCAATAATAATATTTCTGTTTATCGCTCTATTTTTGAGTGTAGGGTTTATATTAATAAATTTTTTATCTTCACCTAGCAACCCAGATCCAGAAAAACTTTCAGCTTATGAGTGTGGTTTTGAACCTTTTAGCAACTCTAGAATGGAATTTGATGTAAGATTTTACTTAGTAGCAATACTATTTATAATTTTTGATTTAGAGATAGCTTTTTTATTTCCTTGGGCAATAACATTAGGAAACATAGGAGCACTAGGTTTTTGGTCAATGATGATTTTTTTAGGAGTTCTTACAATTGGTTTTATTTATGAGTGGAAAAAAGGAGCGTTAGAATGGGAATAAATAATAACGTCTTTGATAATAGAGAGAAAAAAATACCTGAGGAGTTTAAAGATTTAGCAAAAAATTTTGCCGAAAAAGGTTTTATAACAACTTCTTCAGAAAATTTAATTAATTGGGCTAGAACAGGGTCACTTCATTGGATGACTTTTGGATTAGCGTGTTGTGCAGTTGAAATGATGCAAACTTCTATGCCTAGATACGATCTTGAAAGATTTGGAGCAGCACCAAGAGCATCACCAAGACAATCGGATGTTATGATAGTTGCTGGAACATTGACTAACAAAATGGCTCCAGCTTTAAGAAAAGTTTATGATCAAATGCCAGAGCCAAGATACGTAATATCTATGGGTAGCTGTGCTAATGGGGGAGGCTACTATCACTATTCATATTCTGTTGTTAGAGGCTGTGATAAAATAGTTCCAGTTGATATTTATGTACCAGGTTGTCCACCTTCAGCTGAAGCTTTGTTATATGGAATTTTACAATTACAAAAAAAAATACGAAGAGAAGGCACAATAAAACGATAAATAAAAATGACTCAAGAAAAATTAGAGAAACTTGAAAAATTAATTAATTCTGAATTAGGAAGCAAAATACAAAACTCAATTATAGAAAATGAGGAAATTTTGATTGAGATTAAAGATAATGATTTAATAGAAATATTACAATTTTTAAAATTAAATGATTTTTGTAAATTTAGACAACTAATTGATATTGCTGCAGTCGATTACCCTGAAAATGAAAAAAGATTTGAAATGATTTATCTACTTTTGTCTCATGAAAATAATCTTAGAATAAAAGTAGCCATTAAATTTGATTTAAATATAAATATTCCTTCAATAACAAAAATATTTTCCTCTGCAAATTGGATGGAAAGGGAAGTATTTGATATGTACGGAATTAAGTTTAAAAATCATCCTGATTTAAGAAGAATTCTCACAGATTATAATTTTAAAGGGCATCCACTAAGAAAAGATTTTCCACTTACAGGTTTTAATGAAGTTAGATATAGCGAAAAAGATAAAAAAGTTGTTTATGAGCCAGTAAAACTTGAACAAAACTATAGAAATTTTGATTTTGAAAGTCCTTGGGAAGGTACAAATTATATTAACGAGTTAAAAAAGAAGAATTTAAATGACAAAAAAAACTAAAACTATAAATTTAAATTTTGGACCCCAACATCCTGCTGCGCATGGTGTTTTAAGACTTATTCTAGAGTTGGATGGAGAAATCGTTGAAAAGGCTGATCCACATATTGGATTGTTACACAGGGGGACAGAAAAATTAATTGAACAAAAAACTTATACTCAGGCCTTACCCTATTTTGACAGATTAGATTATGTGGCGCCAATGAATCAAGAACATGCGTTTGCACTAGCTGCAGAAAAACTTTTAAATATTGAGGTGCCTATAAGAGCAAAGTATATAAGAGTAATCTTTTGCGAAATCGGGAGAATTTTAAGTCATATTCTTAATGTGACAACGCAAGCTTTAGATGTGGGAGCGTTGACACCTTCTTTATGGGGTTTTGAAGAGAGAGAAACCTTAATGACTTTTTATGAAAGAGCTTCTGGATCAAGACTTCATGCAAATTATTTTAGGACTGGAGGAGTACATCAAGATCTTCCCTCAAAACTTATTGACGATATTGAAAAATTTTGTAAATCTTTTCCAAAAATAATTGATGATTTAGAAAATTTATTAACTGATAATCGCATTTTCAAACAAAGAAACGTAGAAATTGGAATTGTTTCTAAACAAGATGCACTAGATCACAGCTTTTCAGGAGTAATGCTTAGAGGCTCAGGAGTTTCATGGGACTTACGAAAATCTCAACCATATGAGTGCTATAATGATTTAGATTTTAAAATACCTGTTGGAAAAAACGGTGATTGTTATGATCGATATCTTTGTAGAATAGAGGAAATGAGAGAGAGTGTAAAAATAATTTTACAATGTATTGAAAAACTTCCTAAAGGCCCAGTTAAATCAATTGATGGAAAAATTACACCACCTAAAAGGGATGATATTAAGCAATCCATGGAGGCACTAATCCATCATTTTAAATTATTTACTGAAGGTTATAGAGTGCCCGCTGGAAATGTTTATACATCTGTTGAAGCTCCAAAAGGGGAATTTGGAGTATATTTAATTTCAGATGGAAGCAATAAACCCTATAGGTGTAAAATTCGAGCTCCAGGTTTCTCCCATCTTCAAGCTATGAACTATTTGATAAAAGGACATATGTTAGCAGACGTTCCAGCAGTTTTAGGATCCTTGGATATTGTATTTGGTGAGGTTGACAGATGAGTTTAAAAAAAGTTCACGATAAACAGCCATCTGAATTTAAATTTTCTGAAGAAAATTTGAGTGAAGTTGAAGATATTTTAAAAAAATATCCTGAAAAAAATAAAAAAAGTGCTGTTATGCCACTTTTATATTTAGCTCAAAAACAAAATCAGAATTGGATACCTCTAGCAGCAATTAAATATATAGCTAAGTATCTCTCAATGCCTTACATTTCAGTTTATGAAATAGCAACATTTTATACTATGTATAATCTTGCACCAGTTGGAAAATATTTCGTTCAAGTTTGTACAACAACTCCATGTCTCATTCGGGGTGCAGATAAAATAGTTAAAATTTGTAAAGACAAAATTTCACCTAACGAAAATGAAATTTCTAAAAAAAACAATTGCTCATGGATGGAAGTAGAATGTTTAGGTGCTTGTGTTAATGCTCCAATGATACAAATCAACGAAGATTATTATGAAGATCTTAATGAAAAAAACACAATAGAGATTTTAGAATCGTTGGTTAAAGATAAACCTCTTAAGCCAGGATCTTATAGAGGTCGTAAAAATACTGCGCCAGAAAGTTTCGATAACACACAAGGTGGAAAACATGCTTAAAAAAGAGGATAGGATTTTTAAAAATTTATATAATAATTATGGATGGGAAATAGATAATTCTATTGAAAGAAATGATTGGAAAAATACTAAAGAACTTCTATCGAAAGGTCGTGAATGGATTATTGATGAGGTTAAAAAATCAGAACTTAGAGGCAGAGGTGGAGCAGGCTTTTCTACTGGGCTGAAATGGTCTTTTGCTCCAAAAGAAGTTGGTTCAAGACCACACTACTTAGTAATTAATGCTGACGAGTCAGAGCCAGGTACTTGCAAAGACAGAGATATATTAAGATTTGAGCCTCAAAAACTTATTGAAGGATGTCTAATTGCTGGTTTTGCTGTCAATGCCCACGTTTGTTATATTTATATAAGAGGCGAGTATTTTAATGAAGGTAAAAGATTGCAAAAAGCAATTGATCAAGCTTATTCAAAAAACTTTATAGGAAAAAATGCATGTGGTTCAGGATGGGATTTTGACATTCATTTACATTATGGAGCAGGTGCATACATATGTGGAGAAGAAACAGCTTTGTTAGAAAGTTTAGAAGGTAATAAAGGTCAACCAAGATTAAAACCTCCTTTCCCAGCTTTAGTTGGCTTATATGGGTGTCCAACTATAGTAAATAACGTAGAAACTATTGCAGTGGTCCCAACTATTCTTCGAAGAGGAGCAAAATGGTTTGCATCATTAGGAAAACCAAAAAATACAGGAACAAAAATATTCTGTATATCAGGAAATGTTAATTCTCCGTGTAATGTAGAGGAAGAGATGGGAATTCCTTTAAAGGAATTAATAGAAAAATATGCTGGAGGTGTCATCGGAGGTTGGGATAATCTAAAAGCCGTAATACCTGGAGGTTCCTCGATGCCATTACTTCCTAAAAATATATGCGATACAATTACTATGGACTTTGACTCTCTAATAAAAAATAAAAGTGGTTTGGGCACTGCAGGTATAGTGGTGATAAATAAAGACCAAGACATAGTTGCTTGTATGGCTAGAATAGCAAGATTTTATAAACATGAAAGTTGTGGTCAATGCACACCATGTAGAGAAGGCTCAGGTTGGATGTGGAGAATTTTAGATAGGACTGTAAAAGGAAAAGCTACCTATAACGACATTAGTTTACTTGATGATGTTACAAAACAAATAGAGGGACACACCATTTGTGCGTTTGGAGAAGGATCAGCTTGGCCAGTACAAGGATTATTAAGACATTTCAGAAAAGAGATAGAGGATAGATGTAGGGATGAACCATTAATTAAAAAGAAAATAAATAACCCTTATTTAGTGGATCAGCATTTATTGGAGAGCGAGAATGCCTAAAATAATTATTAATGGTAAAGAGATTGAATTTGAGAAAGGAATGACAGTATTGCAAGCCTGTGAACTTGCAAATGTTGAAATACCTAGATTTTGTTATCACGAAAAACTTTCTATAGCTGGAAATTGCAGAATGTGCTTAGTTGAAATGGAAAAATCACCTAAACCAATTGCATCATGTGCTATGCCTGCCTCTGAAGGAATGAATATAAAAACAAACACACCTTTTGTAGAGAAAGCTAGAAAAGGAGTAATGGAATTTTTATTAGCTAATCATCCCTTAGACTGCCCAGTCTGCGATCAGGGAGGAGAATGCGACTTACAAGACCAGTCTCTTTACTATGGAGTAGATAAATCCAGATTTATTGAAAATAAAAGACATGTCAAAGAAAAATACATGGGTCCACTAATTAAAACTCAAATGACGAGGTGTATTCACTGCACTCGATGTGTAAGATTTGCGACTGAAATTGCTGGTGTTCAAGAATTAGGTGCTATTGGGAGAGGTGAAAACATGGAAATAACCACCTATTTAGAAAAATCTATGAAATCTGAATTATCAGCTAACGTAATTGATTTATGTCCGGTAGGTGCCTTAACTTCGAAACCTTATGCATTTGAGGCAAGACCGTGGGAATTAAAAAAAACCGAAAGTATAGATGTTATGGATGCAGTAGGATCGAATATTAGAGTTGACACTTATAATTGGGAGGTAAAAAGAATTTTGCCTAGACTCAACGATGACATTAATGAGGAATGGATTTCAGATAAGACAAGGTATTCTTGTGATGGTTTGTTAAAACAAAGATTAGATATTCCATATATTAAAAAAGATAATAAATTGGTAAAATCAAACTGGGATGAAGTTTTAGAAGTTATAAGAAAAAAATTGGTAGAGGCGGATCCTAACAAAATTGGTGGGCATGTTGGAGATTTAGTAAGTTTAGAAAATTCTTTAGCATTTAAAAAATTTTTTAAATATCTTAAGAGCAATAATTTAGAATTTAGAGAAAAGAAATTTTATATTAATCCAAGCGATAAAATGAATTACATATTCAATTCAAGTATTAAAGGAATTGAAGAGTCTGATTTAATTATTTTAATCGGAACAAATCCAAGACATGAGGCAACTATTTTAAATGCTAGAATAAGAAAAGCTTTTATAAAAAATAAAACACCAATTTACTCAATTGGAGACCCTGGAGACCTTACTTACGAATATAAAATAATTGGAAAAAATACAAATGACATTAAAAAAATTATTAATAATGAAAGTGAAATATCTTCAAAAATATCATTAGCAAAAAAACCAATATTTATAATAGGAGAATCGGCGTTAGAACTTAAAAGTGGGCAGTATTTGTTCGAAGAATTAAAAAACTTCCTTTTAAAAAAAAACTTCATCAATAATAATTGGAATGCTTTAAATATCTTAGTTCAAAATGCCTCAACTGTGGGTTTATTAGATTTAGAAATGATGTTATTTCAAAGAGATAACAATTTTCTTTTTTTTGATAAATTAGAAAAAAAAGAATTTGATATTTTATATTTACTAGGTTCAGATAATTTAGACTTTAAAAAATCTGATGAATTTATTATTTACCAAGGGAGTCATGGAGACAAAGGAGCAGAAATAGCAGATATTATCCTGCCTAGCGCAGCTTATACAGAGCAAAATGGTCTATACATTAATTTAGAAGGAAGAGTCCAAGAATGTAAAAAAGCTTCTTATCCTATTGGAGATTCCCTAGAGGATTGGAAAATATTTAATTCTATTTTAAAGAAAATGAAAAAAAATGACCAATTGAGTACATTTGAAAATTTAAAAAAAGAAGCAATTAATTCAGTTAAAAATTTTTCTTCTATAAATGATTTGCCATCAATAAGTATTGAAAAGAGCGAGATTAAAAATTCTAAGTTTTTTGATGAAGAAGTTTTTATAAAAAAATTAGATTATTATTATACAAATTCAATTTCTCGCGCCTCTAAAACGATGAGTGAATGTAGACAAATTTTTCAAAGTTTTCCAAAAACGGGAACAAATAATTAATGATTGAATATTTTCAAATTTTAGGTCAAGAAGTTTATAAAATACTTTTTTTACTTATTCCAATTTTAGTTTCTGTTGCTATGATAGTTTGGTTGGATAGACGAGTTTGGGGCTTAGTTCAAAAAAGAAAAGGTCCTAACGTTGTTGGTCCTTTTGGTTTATTTCAAACTCTTGCTGATGCGTTAAAATATATTTTTAAAGAAATAATTATTCCAGCTAGCGCAAATAAAGTTGTTTTTATTTTGGCCCCTATAGTGACAATGACTTTAGCTTTAATAGCTTGGGCAGTTATCCCAATGAGTGAGAGCTTTGTGCTCTCTGATATCAATGTGGGAATTTTATATCTTTTTGCTGTTTCGTCTTTAGGAGTTTATGGAATTATAATGGGAGGCTGGGCTTCAAATTCAAAGTATCCTTTTTTGGGAGCAATAAGATCAGCAGCTCAAATGGTTTCTTATGAAGTTTCTATAGGTATTATAATAATAAACGTTTTACTATGCGTCGGATCACTAAACCTTAAAGATATTGTTTTAGCTCAGAGAGATCTTTGGTTTGTGATTCCTCTCTTTCCAATGTTTGTGATTTTTTTTATTTCTGCCCTAGCTGAGACTAATAGGCCTCCATTTGATTTGCCAGAGGCAGAAGCAGAACTGGTTTCAGGTTATCAGACTGAATACTCAGGAATGATGTACGCTATGTTTTGGTTAGGAGAATATGCAAATATTTTATTAATGTGTGCTATGGGGTCTATATTATTTTTGGGAGGATGGTTACCAATTATTGATATTTATCCAATTAATTTATTACCATCTCCATTATGGATGATACTAAAAATTTTGTTATTATTTTTTTTATTTGCTCTAGTTAAAGCAATTGTTCCAAGATATAGATACGACCAGTTAATGAGGTTAGGATGGAAAATATTTTTACCATTTTCATTAATCTACGTAGTTTTGACTGCTAGCTTTTTATTTTTCTTCGATAAATTACCCAAAGGAAGCTTCTAATGAAATTTAATAGAATTTTAAAAATTATTTTTTTATATGAATTTTTGCTAGGTTTATACATAGCTATAAAAGAAATATTTAAAAAATCAAAAACAATTAACTATCCATTTGAAAAAGGCCGTATAAGTCCGCGTATGAGAGGCGAACACGCTCTAAGACGTTATCCAAATGGTGAGGAGAGATGTATAGCTTGTAAACTCTGTGAAGCAGTTTGTCCTGCTCAGGCGATTACAATTGAGTCAACTGAAAGATCAGACGGAAGCAGAAAAACTACTCGTTATGATATTGATATGTTGAAATGTATTTATTGTGGCCTATGTCAGGAATCTTGTCCGGTTGATGCTATAGTTCAGGGCCCAAACTTTGAGTTTGCAACTGAAACAAGAGAGGAGCTTTATTATAATAAACAGAAATTATTAGATAACGGAGATAGGTGGGAGTCAGTTTTAGCCAAAAATATTAAATTAGATAAACCATACAGATAAATGATAGCGCACACAGTTTTTTTTTATTTCTTCTCAATAATTGCTATTTTTTCCTCTTTGATGGTTATTACGTCTAGGAGCACAGTTAATTCAGTTTTTTTTCTAATATTAGATTTTATATCAGTTGGATGTTTATTTATAATGGTTGGTGCAGAGTTCTTAGGAATGATAATTTTAATCGTTTATGTAGGAGCAGTTGCTGTATTGTTTCTTTTTGTTGTGATGATGTTAAATGTTGCAGAACAAAAACAATCATGGTTTATCGGAAAAAAATCTACTCACATTCCTTCAGGTTTGATTGTAAGTGTTTTAATATTTTTAGAACTTTTAGTAGTTATTGGCGGCTGGAAATATAAAGATAATTTAATGTCGAGCAGCACATTATCTATTTCAAAAAGAACCAATACTCACGAATTAGGATCTGTAATGTATACTGATTACATTTTATATTTTCAATTAGCGGGAATAGTTCTTCTACTAGCAATGATAGGAGCAATTTTACTTACTTTCAGAGAAAGAGTTGGTGTTAAAAAACAAAGCTATTTCAAACAAATTTCGAGAAATCCATCCACGGCTGTAGAGCTTAAAGAAGTAAAATCTAATGAGGGAGTTAGAATAGATGATTGAGATTGGCTTAGGCCACTATTTATCGTTAGGAGCTATAATATTTTTTTTAGGTGTTATTGGAATATTCTTAAACAGAAAAAATGTAATAGTAATTTTGATGTCTATAGAATTAATTTTATTAGCAGTAAATATTAATTTAATATCCTTCTCAATTTTTTCCGGTGATATTGTTGGTCAAATCTTTACAATGTTAATATTAACTGTTGCAGCTGCCGAAGCAGCAATAGGACTTGCTATAATTGTCGTTTATTACAGAAATAGGGGTTCAATACGAGTGGAGGATATCCACGGCATGAAAGGCTAAATGGAATACGCAATATTATTTTTGCCATTATTAGGATCATTAATAGGGTATTTTGGCAGATCACTATCAAAATATTTTTCTGAAATCTCAACAAGTTTGTGTGTGTGTGTTGCAGCTATTTTATCAATATTAGTTTTTTGGAATGGTATTTATAATAATATTTATGGAAATTATATAATTTTCGAATGGGTAACCTCAGGTAATTTTACTGCTAATTGGTCTATTAATGTCGATCCATTAAGTTCAGTTATGCTTGTAGTAGTAACTTTTGTTTCTGCTTTAGTGCACATTTATTCAATTGGTTATATGAGTCATGATCCTCATAAACCAAGATTTATGTCATATTTATCACTTTTTACATTTTCTATGCTGGCTTTAGTGGTTTCAGATAATTTTTTACAACTCTTTTTTGGATGGGAAGGAGTAGGCTTATGTTCTTATTTATTAATAGGGTTTTGGTATAAAAAAGAAACAGCTAATAATGCTGCAATAAAAGCATTTATAGTTAATAGAATTGGAGACTTTGGTCTTGCTATAGCAATATTTTTAATTTTTTTCTTTTTTGGTACAATTAATTTTGATGAGGCTTTTCAAGCAACAAGTCAGTTTGCTGAAAAAAAACTAGTCTTTTTAGGATTTGAACTTAATTTAATAACTTTAATTTGTATTTTCCTTTTTATTGGCGCAATGGGTAAATCTGCTCAATTTTTACTTCATACATGGCTCCCTGATGCAATGGAGGGACCTACACCAGTTTCAGCTTTAATTCACGCTGCAACTATGGTTACTGCAGGAGTTTTTCTTGTAGTTAGATGTTCACCAATGTTTGAATATTCTCAAGTTGCATTAAATTTAGTTTCCATTGTTGGAATGATTACAGCAATATTTGCTGCTTCTGTAGCATTAGTTCAAAATGATATCAAAAAGATAGTCGCTTATTCGACTTGTAGTCAATTAGGCTACATGTTTTTTGCTGCTGGTATTGGAGCTTACCACGTTGCAATGTTTCATTTGTTTACTCATGCCTTTTTTAAAGCACTGTTATTTTTGGGTGCAGGCTCTGTGATACATGCATTTAAAGAGGAACAAGATATAAGAAACATGGGAGGGATAGCGAAAAAATTACCTTATACTTATACTTTCATGTTAATAGGTACTTTAGCATTAACAGGATTTCCCTTTCTTTCAGGTTTTTACTCAAAAGATGCAATTATTGAATTTGCATATTTAAGAAACACTCCTTTAGGTAAT
>MDSW01176244.1_pt1 | contig 10547 bp, 8 predicted proteins | sample 811171 | NCBI WGS metagenome assembly MDSW01 (sample SAMN05326641, study PRJNA326480) | marine metagenome | isolation source: seawater | place: Atlantic Ocean: North West | collected 2012 | reverse complement strand
TTTACGGCACTTCTTTCAATTAATCTGGGGCTGATCAATTTATTCCCGATTCCCGTTCTGGATGGTGGTCACCTTGTGTTTTACGCTATTGAAGCAGTTAAAGGTTCCCCGGTTTCAGAAAATGTTCAGGAGTACGCATTCCGTTTTGGTATTGTAGTTTTGGTCGGACTCATGCTATTTGCAAACTTGAATGATTTATTTCATCTGATACTGTAAATAAACAAGATAATTCTTACACCCGAACGCTATGTCAAAATTTTTGCTTAAACAGCTTTTCCTTCCCTCATGCCTGATTGTTGCGATGGTAATCGTCAATTCTTTTCCTGCGCTTGCCCAGCAACATGTGACAGATATTCAGATCACCGGACTAGAACGTCTTGAAAAAGAGACTGTTCTGTCTTACATGCAACTATCCAAGGGAGATGAGGTTGATCAGGCAAAGATTAATGATGCTTTGAAAAGCCTGTTTCAGACAGGATTATTTGCAGATATCAACATGCAGGAACGCAACGGTATCGTAACTGTCAGTGTGACGGAAAATCCGATTATTAACCAGATTGCCTTCGAGGGAAATAAACGGATAGAAGATGAAGAGCTGATGGCGGAATTGAATTTGCGCCCCCGTCAGGTCTTCCAGAAAACCAAGATTCAAGATGCTGTTACACGTTTGTATCAGGTCTATCGCCGTCAGGGACGCTTTTCAGCTGAAATTTCTCCCAAGATCATCAAGCTGGATCAAAACCGCGTAGATCTTGTCTTTGAAATCGAGGAGGGTGCACTGACAAAAGTCAGATCGATTCGTTTTATCGGAAATAAGCGCTTTGATGATGAGCAGCTCCGTAGCGAGATCAGTACAAAAGAAACCAGATGGTACCGCTTTATCACAGCCGATGATCGGTATGACCCGGATCGTCTTTCTTATGATCAGGAGTTGCTCAGACGTTTCTATCTGAATAACGGATATGCCGATTTCGAGATTATTTCCGCTAATGCCGAACTCTCCCGCAACAAGGAAGATTTTTATGTGACGTTCACGTTGCGTGAAGGGGACCGTTATAAGATCGGAGATGTCAAAATTGATTCGCACCTGAAAAATTTTGATGCTGCGCGTCTGAACGAGGATGTCACTTTCAAAAAAGGTGATTGGTATAGTGCAGAAGAAATCCAGACATCCGTTCAACAAATGACCGATACGCTTGGTGATTTGCAGTTTGCATTTGTGAATGTGCGTCCGCAGACAAAACGGATGCCGAATGAAAAGAAAATCGATGTCGAACTGGAAATCAGTGAGACACCCCGTGTTTTTGTCGAAAGAATTAACATTGAAGGCAATGTACGCACACTTGATAAGGTTGTGCGCCGTGAGTTTGAATTGGTCGAAGGCGACCCCTATAGCCGTACCAAGCTGGCTCAATCCGAGCAGAATATCCGCGACTTGGGATATTTCGAAACCGTGAAATTTGAGTCCAATCGCGGAAGTGCACCGGATAAGACCGTTGTTGACGTACAGGTTGAAGAAAAATCCACAGGCGAGCTTTCTGTTGGTGCCGGTTACTCGACCAATGATGGTCCGTTGGCAGATTTCCGCATTCGCGAACGTAACTTCCTTGGACGTGGACAGGATGTTTTGTTAGGGGCAACTTTTGCAGGCGAGCGGACGGAATTTGATTTCTCCTTTACCGAGCCATACTTCCTGAACCGTGATTTATCCGCCGGGTTTGACGCATTCCATATTACGCGTGACTTGCAGGATGAAAGTTCCTTTGACCAGGAAAGAACGGGTGGAAGCTTTAGATTTGGCTATCCTCTGTCCAAAAGATGGCGCCAGACTCTACGCTACCGTTATGAAGAAAACACAATCGAAAATGTGGATGGAAACGCTTCTCTGTTTATTCTGGAGCAGGTGGGCACACGTTCTACATCTGCGGTATCCCAGCGTTTGAGCTATGAAGATCTTGATTCAACACTTTTTCCGACAAGTGGTATGACCGCATGGTTGGACACGGAATATGCAGGGTTGGGCGGAGATGCAAATTATGTCTCCGGAAAACTGGGAACTTCCTATTATTATCCCGTCTATAACAAGGATGTTGTTTTTAATATCCTTGGTGAAGTCGGCGCTATTACGGGCGTGGGTGATAAGGACGTTGAAATTAACGAGCGTTATTTCCTTGGTGGTCAGACATTACGTGGCTTCGAGCAAGCCGGTATCGGTCCTCGTGACTTGGGTACGGAAGACTCTCTGGGTGGTAACTATTTCTACCGTGGATCTGCCGAACTCTCTTTCCCTGTGTTCCTGCCTGAAGAACTGGGTGTGCGCGGTCATGCATTCAGTGATGTCGGCTCCCTCTGGAATATCGATGAAACAGCTACATTAAGTAGTAATTTTGATGATAGTGCGGCTGTGCGTGTGTCCGCCGGTGTGGGTATGTCATGGCGCTCCCCATTCGGGCCAATCCGTGTGGATCTTGGCTTCCCGATTGTGAAGGAAGAATACGACCAGGAAGAAAACTTCCGTTTCAATTTCGGTACGCGTTTCTAGGACTATCCGGTTATTATGCGTTATTGATAATTCGTGCTTTTCATTCGGTGCAAACTTATCTATAACGCTTGTATGAGATATTCTATTTACCTTACATATATTATGTTCTTTTTGGTGGCGGTGTTTCCCGCAACTGTCTTTGCTCAAACTATTGCTGTGGCCGATGCTGATGTGATTATGAACAAGTCCAAGGCGGGGATGAGCATCAAAGACCAGTTGAAAGAAAAGAAGGAAGCATATCAAAAAGAATTTGAGAAAATGCAAAGTAGTTTGCGAGATCAGGAAGGCGAACTTTTGAAAAAGAGAGGGAGTATTCCGCCCGAGGAGTTCCAGGAAAAAGCACAGGAATTCCGTGAAGTTCTTGCCAAAGAAGATACAGCTTTTCAAAAGAAACGCGCTGATCTGGATGCTGCGGCGCAGGTCGCTTTAAAAGAGCTTCAAGTTAAGATCGGCGAGTCCATTCAGGCCGTTGCAAAAGAGAAGGAACTTGATTTTGTTATTCCGAAACAAGGCCTTCTATATGCATCTGCCGGTCAGATTGATATTACAAAAGATGTCGTGGAAAAGCTCGACAAGGACGTCAATCGTATCGATGTAAAAGTCGGGAAGTAAGGCTTATGGCTGATCCGCGTTTCTTCCAAAGGAGTAAATCATTTACACTTGGAGAATTGGCTGAATTGACGTCCTGCATACTCTCCGATCCAGAATATGCTGATAATTATGTGGAGGATGTGGCTCCTTTGGGGCTGGCCGGTAAAAAGCATTTATCTTTTCTCGATAATAAAAAATATGTAGAGCAATTCTCCACAACACAGGCTGGTGCATGTATTTGTCACGAGGCTATGAGCGAATTTGCGCCAAAAAATCTTCCCCTTCTGATTTCAAAGAATCCTTATAAATCATATGCCCTTGCGGCGCAGGCATTCTATCCGTCTGAAAAAGGAAATGGCGAGGTTTCGAAAGGTGCTTATATACATCCATCCGCCGAGTTGGCGGATGGGGTTACGGTCAAGGCCGGAGCTGTGATTGAGGAAGGTTGCAAGATCGGCTTGGGTACTGTGATTGAAGGCAATGCAGTGATCGGGCAAAATGTGGAAATAGGACAAGATTGCCGCATCGGTGCAAATGCATCTTTGTCTCATACGCTTATTGGAGATCACGTAAATGTCTATCCGGGAGCACGGATCGGGCAGGACGGATTCGGCTTTGCGATTGATCCTTCCGGGCATGTAAAGGTTCCTCAATTGGGCCGGGTTATTATCGAAGATTCGGTCGAAATCGGGGCCAATACATGTATTGACCGCGGTGCGGGCCCGGACACTATTATCGGAGCGGGGAGTTGGATCGATAATCTGGTACAGATCGGGCATAATGTTAAGATCGGTCGCGGCTGTATCGTGATTGCACAGGCCGGAATTGCCGGAAGTACGGAGTTGGGCGATTTTGTGGTATTGGCCGCGCAAGGTGGTATGACAGGACATCTAAAAATTGGTGCGGGTGCACGGATCGCGGCACAGTCCGGTGTGATGAAGGATGTTCCGGCAGGGGCGGAAATGATGGGGTCGCCCGCCCAACCGATTAAAGATCACTTAAAACAGGTTGCTTTCTTGAAAAAGGCCGTTAAAAAATAAAGAGTTATAGAAGAACAGGGAAAAGGTGAAATGAGTATGGCTGAAGCTGCACAGAACGGAAATGAAATCGACGTTTTAAGAATTATGGAGATGATTCCACATCGTTACCCGTTCTTGCTTGTTGATAAGATATTAGAGACAAAAGATGATGAATACGCGGTCGGTCTTAAGAATGTCACCATAAACGAGCCCTTCTTTCAGGGGCATTTCCCAAGCCGCCCTGTGATGCCTGGCGTATTGATTATCGAAGCCATGGCGCAGGTTTCCGGTATTACGGTTGTGAACTTTCTGGGCAAAGAAGCCGAAGGCAAGCTGGTCTTTTTCTTGAGTATTGATGAAGCAAAATTCCGTAAACCCGTTGTGCCCGGCGATACGCTTTTAATCCATGCAACGAAGGTGCAAAACCGCCGCAATATCTGGAAATTCAAATGTGAAGCCAAGGTCAATGACCAAGTTTGCGCAGAGGCTATCGTCTGTGCAATGCTCGTGGACGAGTAAAATTAGAATCTTCTAAAAAATATTTTATATCTTCTGGTCGATCTCTTCTTTTGAAGCCATACAACTTGGTCTATAGTAAAAGGCATGTTACAGGACAAAGACAGAATCTTTACAAATTTGTACGGTTTCGAACCGTTCTCCCTCAAATATGCCAAGAAGCGTGGTGATTGGGATAAAACCAAGGACCTTATCTTTAAAGGCAAGGACTGGATCATCGAGGAGATGAAAGCTTCGGGTCTGCGTGGTCGCGGCGGAGCTGGTTTTCCGACCGGAATGAAGTGGTCCTTTATGCCCAAAGAGAGTGATGGCCGCCCGCATTATCTGGTGATTAATGCCGATGAGTCGGAGCCGGGAACCTGTAAAGACCGCGAAATCATGCGTCATGATCCGCATAAGCTGGTTGAAGGGGCGTTATTGGCCGGATTTGCAATGGGCGCACATCATGCATTTATCTATGTCCGCGGCGAATTTTTTGACGAAGCATCCAATCTTGTCAAAGCGATTGAAGAAGCCCGCAAAGAGGGGCTTCTTGGTAAAGATGCCGCCGGTTCCGGTTGGGCGTTTGATATTACACTCCACCGCGGCGGCGGGGCTTATATCTGCGGTGAAGAGACAGCTTTGCTGGAATCGATGGAGGGCAAAAAAGGGCAGCCCCGTAATAAGCCTCCATTCCCTGCTATGGCAGGACTGTACTCATGCCCGACAACCATCAATAATGTGGAGACGATCGCAGTTGTGCCAACGATCTTGCGCCGTGGCGGTTCATGGTTCAGCAGCTTTGGCCGTGATGAGAAAAATACAGGTACCAAGTTATTTTGTATTTCTGGTCACGTGAATAATCCATGTGTGGTGGAAGAAGAGATGGGGATTCCGCTTAAAGACCTGCTCGAAAAACATGCGGGCGGCGTACGCGGCGGATGGGATAATTTGAAAGCCGTGATTCCGGGTGGATCTTCTACACCGCTTCTTCCCAAAGCCATGTGCGAAGATATGTATATGGATTTTGACAGCTTGCGCGCTGCTCAAAGTGGTCTGGGGACAGCGGGTGTGATCGTCATGGACCAATCCACCGATATCATTTACGCGATTGCGCGTCTGGCACATTTTTATATGCATGAGAGTTGTGGTCAGTGTACTCCATGCCGTGAAGGGACGGGCTGGCTGTGGCGCGTGATGACACGCATGGTTAAGGGCGATGCCACGATCGAGGAAATTGATATGCTGTGGGATGTGTCCAAAGAGATTGAAGGTCATACGATTTGCGCCCACGGAGATGCCTCCGCCTGGCCTATCCAAGGCCTGATCCGTCACTTCCGTGACGAAATGGAAGACCGTATTCTGGAGTATCGTAAGAAAGTAGCTTAGATTATGACAGATTCACCATCCCAATATTTTGCCATGTTATCAACCTCCGATGTTGAATTACAGCCACGTGATGAAGCGGAGGTAACAGAATGGGGGAAAGACTCTACTCGTGTAAAAAGATGGTTTGATTTGTCTGAAGAAGTATCGAAATTATCTGCACTATGTAATGAAACAGAGGAGGTAACGGGATCTGTCGAAAAGGCGGAGCAGGTAGGGGCCTTGCTCGGCCTTTCTGAAAAACTGGAAGAGCTTAACCAGCTGGAAGAAGATATGAATGGGGCGGGGCAGCCAATCAGATCGGCTATGGATTGGAGTTTTGTGACGTATCCGTCTGACGCTGCCGCACCAAAGACGCATAAGCTGGAGTCCGGTTTTCTGGTGAAGGTATTCAATACCGTTTCCGATGCGGATACTGTTCTGAAACTGGAAAATATTAAGCTGAAAAATGACGGGTCTCATCGTAGTTATCCTGAGGGTTTTACATTTGATAAATGGTATGGGCTTTGCTCCAAAGGATTGCCTGCAAAACTTACAAAAGTTGATGGAAGTGTTGTGTATGGTGTTTTGAATGCCATAACAGAACAAGGATCAGAAGGCCCGTTTTGGATCATTTCCAGTTATTCCAAGACGGGATATGAGGCTTGGAATTCGATCGGTAACGGCGATACTCTGGAAATTTTCGAGAATGTGCGGGACGGCAATATTGCATGGGAAGGGGTAGTTGCATTTGGTCCGGAGAATCCGCAAAATCTTGATGGAACGGAAATCCTGCGTGAACCGCAACACATGTCTTTAGAGGGTTGGCGTACATTGAGTTGGGGGCGCCATCCTGCTGTTATTACCTCCCAACCGCAAGCATAAACACTTAAACATTACAATATAGATCATGCCTAAACTCACTATCAACGGAATTGAAATCGAAGTCGAAAAAGGAACCAGCATTTTGCAGGCTGCGGAAATGCTCGGGGTGGAAATCCCGCATTTTTGTTATCATGGCCGCTTGTCCGTTCCTGCGAACTGCCGGATGTGCCTGGTCGAGGTAAAGGGCGGCCCGCCAAAACCAGCCGCCAGCTGTGCAATGGCGTGCGGCGAGGGGATGGAAGTCCTGACCGATTCTGAGATGGTGCATAAGGCGCGCAAGGGCGTCATGGAAATGATGCTGATCAATCACCCGCTGGATTGTCCGATTTGTGATCAGGGCGGTGAATGTGATTTACAGGATCAGGCGATGGGATACGGCTATGACCGCTCCCGTTATGCGGAAAATAAGCGCGCCGTTCCTGATAAAGAGCTCGGCCCCCTGATTAAAACCAGTATGAACCGCTGTATCAATTGTACGCGCTGTGTGCGTTTTGGTGAGGAAGTCGCAGGGATTACGACTCTTGGACAGTTGAATCGCGGTGAAGATGCGGAGATTGGGACATTTATCGAGAAAGCGGTTGATAGCGAGCTATCCGGCAACATGGTTGATATTTGCCCGGTTGGTGCATTGACCAGCAAACCATATGCCTTCAAGGCGCGTCCGTGGGAACTTGAAAAAACACAAACCATCGATGTGATGGATGCGGTTGGCTCCAACATCCGTGTGGATAGCCGCGGCGGTGAAGTAATGCGGATTTTGCCGCGCCTGCATGAAGATATCAACGAAGAGTGGATCAGCGATAAAACACGTTATGCCTATGACGGATTGATGAAGCGCCGTCTGGATCGCCCGTGGATCAGGGATAAGGAAAGCGGCAAACTCCGTGAAGCCGATTGGGCGGAGGCGTTCCTGTTTATTCAAGACAGACTTTCCGGCATTAAAGGTGAAGAAATGGCAGCTCTGGTCGGTGATTTGTGTGATCTGGAATCCATTACCGTGCTCAAAGACTTGATGGCATCTCTTGGTTCTCCAAACCTTGATTGCCGGACGGATGGCGTAGAATATGATGTATCAAACCGCGCCGGGTATGTCTTTAATTCCACCATTGCCGGTATCGAAGAAGCCGATGCGATTTTATTGGTTGGAACAAATCCGCGTTATGAAGCGACCATGGTCAATGCGCGTATTCGCAAAGCCGTTGTTAATAACCGTACAAAAATTGGTGTGTTGGGTGAAGCCGAAGATTTGAGCTATCCGTATATGCATCTGGGCGAGAGCTATGCCGATTTGGAGAAATTTACCAAAGCACGCGGCGGATTTACCAAGTTCTTTAAAGATGCCAAGCGTCCTATGATGATTATCGGTTCTTCCGTGTTTAAAGGGGGAGAGGGCGGCGCCATTCATGCCGCTCTGTATGATGTTGCGGAAAAATTTGGCGTTGTGAAAAAAGATGGATGGAACGGATTTAATGTCCTGCACACTGCCGCCAGCCGTGTGGGTGCGTTGGATATCGGTTTTGTGCCTCAGTTGGGCGGTAAGAAATTCAGCGAGATTATCGCCGGAACCAAGGATGGCACAATCAAGGCGTTGTACTTGCTTGGCGTAGATGAAGTAAATGCCCGCGCAGAGATCGGCTGGAAAACGTTTGTGATTTATCAAGGACACCACGGAGATCGCGGCGCCGAGCGCGCGGATGTAATTTTACCGGGTAGTGCCTATACCGAGAAAGATGCCCTCTACGTAAATCTGGAAGGGCGTATTCAGGAAACATGGAGAGCCGTTTATCCACCGGGTGAGGCCAAGGAAGATTGGAAGATTTTACGGGCTTTGTCCGAGTATGTGCTGTCCGAACCTCTGCCATATAATTCGCAAAGCGAATTGCGCGAGCGGATTTATGAGTCTTCTATCTATTTCTCTCCATCCCATCAGCATGTGGTAGCGGAGTGGTCGGCCTTTGGAACAAAGGATAAAGTATCCGACTTTAAGTTGGAGCCTGCCCTTTCCAAGGAGGACTATTATCACTCGAACGCAATCTTACGTGCCTCCAAAATCATGAAGGCATGTGAGAGAGCGTTTGTAGAAGATAAGCCGTTATTGGAAGCTGCGGAGTAAAATAACCAGATAATCTGTATCCCCGCATAGGTGCGGGGATGACAGTTGGTTTTTTTATCTTATATTTTCTTCAGAAAATCTTTATAGGAGATTTCAGGGCGTGGGCCGATATGGGAGATGACTTCCGCTGCGGCCAATGCGCCGAGCTTACCGCATTTTTCCAATGGCATGCATTGTGTAAAACCATAGAGGAATCCTGCCGCATATTGATCGCCGGCACCTGTCGTATCAAGGAGATTTGTCGGTTCGGCTTCGATAATATGCTGGCCTTCTTCGGAAATAATGACGGAGCCTTTATTGCTACGGGTCAGTACAGCAATCTCACAATGGCTGCCGATATGCTGCGCCGCTTCTTCAAAGCTGGTTGATTTATAAAGGGAGATAATTTCTTCCTCATTTGCGAAGAGAATATCCGTATGTTTTTCAACCAGTTTTTGGAAATCGTCACGGTGACGTTCAACGCAGAACGGGTCAGACAAAGTCAGGGCAACGCGATGTCCGGCTTCATGTGCCAGCTCGGCTGCTTTGATATAAGCCTGTTTTGCAGAAGGTGGATCAAAGAGGTAGCCTTCCAGATACGTAATTTGTGAGGAGGCAATGAGGTTTGCATCAATATCATCGGGGCCAAGCTCAACCGATGCACCGAGATAGGTGTTCATCGTACGCTCGGCATCAGGAGTTACCAAGATCAGGCAACGTCCTGTCGGATCACTCAAGACCAAGGGTTGTGTTTCAAACCGGATATCCATTTTTTTGAGGTCGGTACCAAAAACATTGCCAAGTGCGTCATCCGCAACTTTACCGATAAAGGCACATTTCCCGCCAAAGGAAGCAAGCCCGGCTATTGTATTGGCAACAGAGCCACCGGAGACTTCGCGTTCTGCCTCTAATTCATCATAGAGAGCGACAGCTTGATCCTGATTGATCAGCTGCATGAATCCTCTTTTCATGGATGGGTGTTTTTTCAGAAAGTCGTCATTCACGGGTGTCAATACATCCACCAGCGCGTTTCCAATTCCTGTTACATCATATTCTGCCTGAGACATATGGTTTTTTCCTTTGACCTTTTGTAATACTACTTTATTTCTATAGAAACAGAAAAAAACGGACAATGCCATGCCTTCGCAAAAGAAACAACCGGAAAAAGAATATACACAGGAAGATCTGGCGATTTTAGCCGTCGGATTGGCCGGTCAGTTGGGCTGGCCGGATGTGCGTTTGAGTGATATTGCCGAAGAAGCCGGGATAACCCTTGCGCAACTCTCCCGTCATTTCCGTGATAAAATAAGTGTTCTATGCGCCTATGGTCGATACGTAGATTACCGGACATTGGAGCAGTGCGAGCATGTGGATCCGGAGGTCTCTCCCCGTGATCGCTTGTTTGATATTATGATGGCGCGGTTTGATGTGCTGAACGAGCAACGGGAAGGGGTGTCATCCATCCTTCATTCTCTAAAATCCGAGCCGAAACAACTTGTCATTAGCCTGCCATATCTCGGGCATTCGATGGAGTTAATGCTGGAAGCGTCCGGTCTGG
>MDSW01055229.1_pt1 | contig 10547 bp, 8 predicted proteins | sample 811171 | NCBI WGS metagenome assembly MDSW01 (sample SAMN05326641, study PRJNA326480) | marine metagenome | isolation source: seawater | place: Atlantic Ocean: North West | collected 2012 | reverse complement strand
TTTGAAGGAAAAGAAAAAGAAGTAATTAAAACTTACAGGTCTTTATATGATCAAGGAGTTGAGCCAAGAACTTTTTTAAATGATTTTTTAGAAATACTATATTATTTTAAAAATATTAATTCTTTAGAAATAGATGGAACAAATTTTTCTTTAAATGATGAAGAATTTAATAAGATTAAAAAAATTGCCACCAATATTAAAAATGATACTTTATTATTATATTGGCAATTTTCTATTAATACGTTAAGTGAAATTGATATTGTATCAAATCAAAATTTGTCTATCGAGATGTTTCTTATTAGATTAATATATCTAAAAGAAATTATAGATATACCCGAGATGTCACTAAATGAAATAAGTAAAGAAATAAATTTAGAAAATAATATTTCTAAAGAAGTGGAAAATAAAAAAAACTTGAAAAAATCTCCTGACACCGCCGGACAAACTATTGGGCAAATAAAAAATATATTTCAAGAAAAAAAACAAAATGACAAAGAGATTCTAAATGACCAACCTAAAGCTGAGATTAAAACTTTTAATGATTTAATTAAAATATGTGAATTGAAAAAAGAAATTAAATTAAAATATGAGTTAGAAAGAAACGTTAATTTAGTAAATTTTGAAAAACAAAAAATTGAAATATCATTTAATGAAAATCTGGATAAACAATTTATTAAAGATTTGACTTCTAAGTTATTTGAATGGACTAAAAACAGATGGATTATACTTTTGTCAAAAAATACTGGTAACTTGTCGATTAAAGAAGAGCAAAACAATTTAAAAAAACAGAAATTGGAGGATTTAGAAAAAAGTGAAAATTATAAGAAGATTTTAGAGTATTTTAATGATGCTGAACTAATAGATGTAAAATATCATGAAAGCGAAAACTATGACTGATTTTAGTAAAATCCTAGATAAAGCCAAAGAAATTGAGGCTCAGATGAAAATTAGCCGAGAAAAAATAAAAGATATTAGAGTTGAGGGATTGTCAGGAGCAAATTCTGTAAAGGTTACTCTAGATGGTGAAGGTGAAATGATTAAAATAGAGTTATCTAAAGAAATTATTAATGAAGAAAAATCAATAATTGAAGATCTTATAATTGCGGCCCATAACAATGCAAAAATTTTATTAAAATCTAAAACATCAGAAGAAATTGCTAAAGTAACAACAGGATTTGGAATTCCAGGATTTAAACCTTAAAGTGATTTAATGCATAATATAAATGAAATTGAAGAATTAATAAAATTAATATCAAGATTACCAGGCTTAGGTCCTAAATCTTCTAAAAGAATAGTTCTCAAATTAATAAATAGTAGAGATGAATTGATGAAACCGATGGCGAATAGTTTAGCTCAAGTTTATAAGAATGTATCAAGATGTAATAATTGTGGTTCTTTAAAATCTAATACAATGGGTTGTAATAACTGTCAGATAAGAGGTGAAAAATTTAATAAAATTTGTGTTGTAGAAAATATTGCTGACCAATGGAGTATTGAAAATTCAAGTATTTATAAAGGTTATTTCCATATTTTAGGTGGCACATTGTCATCTGCTAGCGGTCAGAGAAAAGAAGATTTACTAATTAACTCATTAGTTGAGAGAGTAAAAAAAGACTCAATAGAAGAAGTGATACTAGCTACAAGTGCAACAGTAGACGGTCAAACAACAGCTTATTATATTCAGCATAGCCTTAAAGAGACTAATGTAAAAGTTTCAAAATTAGCTCAAGGCTTACCTGTTGGTGGTGAAATCGAAAGTCTTGATGATGGGACTCTATTCTCCGCTTTTAAAAATAGAAGTGGGATAAAATCTAGCTCAGATTAATTCTTTTTAATTAACCTATTTAAATGTAAAAGTGGCTCAGTATACCCTGAAGGCTGTGTTCTTCCATGAAAAACTAAATCACAAGCAGCTTTAAAAGCAACAGATCTATCAAAATTTGGTGACATGTTTTGATATAATTCGTCACCTTTATTTTGTTCATCAACTATTTTTGCCATTTTCTTCATAATCTCTAGAACCTGTTTACTTGTACAAATTCCATGATGGATCCAATTAGCTAAATGTTGAGAAGAAATTCTTAAAGTAGCCCTATCTTCCATTAAACCAATGTTGTTAATATCAGGAACTTTTGAACAGCCAACACCTTGATCTATCCATCTTACTACATACCCTAAAATAGTTTGTGCTGAATTTGAAATTTCAGAGTTAATTTCTTTAATAGACCAATTAATTCTATCAGCTACAGGTATTGTTAATAAATCTTCTAGTTTTGCCGAAGCTCGTTGTTGTAATTTTTTTTGTTCTTTAAAGATATTAATTTTATGGTAGTGAATTACGTGAAGAGTTGCTGCTGTAGGTGAGGGTACCCAGGCACAATTTGCTCCAGCTTTTAAATGGCTAATTTTTTGCTCCATCATATCAGCCATTTTGTCAGGCATTGCCCACATACCTTTACCAATTTGAGCTTTCCCAGAAAAGCCACATTGTAGGCCAATATCAACATTATTATTTTCATAAGCACCAATCCACTTTGATGATTTCATATCTCCTTTTTTAATCATAGGGCCAGCCTCCATTGAAGTATGCATTTCATCACCAGTTCGGTCTAAAAATCCAGTGTTAATAAAAAATACTCTGTTTTCAAGAGTTCTTATACATTCTTTCAAGTTTGAAGAAGTTCTTCTTTCTTCATCCATTATACCTATCTTACATGTATATTTTTTTAACTCTAAAACTTCTTCAACTTTAGTAAAAATTAAGTTTGTGAATGCAGATTCATCAGGACCATGCATTTTTGGTTTAACAATGTAAATTGAACCCGTTCTTGAATTACCTTTTTTATTTATATCATGAAGACACGCTGCAGAAGTTATAAATGCATCCATAATTCCTTCTGGTACTTCAGAACCATCTTTTAGAGTAATAGCAGGGTTTCTCATAAGATGACCAACATTTCTTATTAGAAGTAAACTCCTACCATGTAATTTTAATTCTTTACCATCTTTAGAGGTATAGTTTCGATCAGAATTCAATTTACGTTCAACAGTAACGCCATTTTTTTTAAAGTTTGAATTTAAGTCACCTTTCATTAAACCAAGCCAGTTACGGTAACATATAACTTTATCCTCAGCATCTACGGCAGCAACACTATCTTCGTTGTCACAAATAGTTGAAATAGCTGACTCTAATATAATATCATGAATTGATGCACTATCTTGATTACCATCTGGATTATGGATTTCTAAGGAGTCATTAGTATCAAAAATTATGTCTATATGAAGATTATTATTAGTTAACAGAAGTGAAGTTAAAAGATCTGATTTTTTAGTATAGCCAATAAATTGATTGGGATCTTTAAGCTTTAAATTTAATTGATTGTCAATAATTTTAGGAATTTCAGATAAATCTTTCCAACTACCCTTTTTAAGAGGCACATTTTTATCTAGAAAGTTTCTTCCATATTCTATTACTTTTTGCCCTCTTATTGGATTATATGTTTTTCCAATAACAGCTCCTTTTACTTCAGGAATAACATCAGTACCATACAAACTATCATATAAACTCATCCATCTTGCATTAGCTGCATTGAGGGCATATCTAGCATTCATAATTGGTACAACTAATTGAGGTCCAGCAATGCTAGTTATTTCTTGATCAACATTTTTAGTTTTAATTTTAAAATCAGGCCCTACTTCTTTGAGATAACTAATTTGTTTTAAAAACTTTTGATATTCTTTGATATTAAATTTTCGACCTCTATTTTTTGTATGCCACACGTCAATATTTTTTTGCAAATCTTCTCTTATCCTTATTAATTCTTTATTTTTAGGAGCTAATTCATGAACAACTTTATCAAAGCCTAGCCAAAATTTTTCAGGTAAAATTTTTGTATCTTTAAGAAGTTCATTATTAACGAATTCTAAGAGTTCATTTGATATTGAAAGGTTATTAATTTTTGTATATCGATTCTTCATAGCAATCTTATAACCCCTTCTGTATTTTTGCCTGAGAGTTTTACTCCTTCGGCGAGAATAAATCTCTTTCCAGAGTGTTGCTTCTTATCGGTCCTTTTGCCTGAGAGTTTCTAGGGTAATTGCTCCTTCGGCTCTACTGTTTTGTAGCATCTCCCGATATACAAGGTTTTAAAGATGAAATATTAGCAAGTCAATTACTAATTATATAAACATTTTGTTGCCTTTTTTTGATACTAATTAATAATAAAAAATATTATGAAAAATTATCTTAGTTTTGAAACAGATATAAAAGACTTGGAAACAGAATTAGATAAATTAAAAGATCCTTATAATCAAGAAGGTTTATCCGAAATAGATACTAATAAAATATCCAAAATTCAATCTGAGATAGATACAAAGCTAAATGATATTTACTTAAATTTAGATCCCCTGCAAAAAGTTTTAGTTGCTAGACATGAAGATCGTCCTAAATCAAAATATTATATAGAAAATTTATTTGAAGAATTTATTCCATTATCAGGAGACAGGCTTTATGGAGAAGATAAATCGGTATTAACAGGATTTGCTAAATTTAATGGAAAATCAGTTTTAGTTATAGGTCAAGAAAAAGGAGAGGATTTAGAATCAAGAATTCATAGAAATTTTGGAATGATGAGACCAGAAGGTTATAGAAAAACAATTCGTCTAATGAAATTAGCAGATAAATTTAATATTCCTATTATACTTTTTATAGATACACCTGGCGCTTATCCTGGGGTAGGAGCTGAAGATAGAGGTCAAGCTGAAGCTATAGCAAAATCAATCGAATGCTCCATGGAACTAAAAGTTCCAACTATATCAATAATCATAGGTGAAGGTGGTTCTGGTGGGGCTATCGCCCTAGCTTCCTCTAGTAAAGTTTTAATGTTTGAAAATGCAATTTATTCAGTAATTTCACCAGAAGGGTGTGCAACAATATTATGGAGAGATCCTACAAAAACCCTTGAAGCAGCAAAAGCAATGAAACTTACAGCAAAAGATTTATTGGACTTAAAAGTAATTGATGAAATTATTCCTGAACCAATTGGGGGCGCTCAAAGAGATAAAGATTTAATTTTAAGAAACACAAGAAAATATATAGAAAATAATTTAAATGAATTTAATACGATGAGTAGAAATGAAATATTAAGCCATAGAAAAAATAGATTTTTATCTATTGGAAGATCAGACGGATTTATGCAACAGTCATCAGATTTAGAAAACTTAAGTATAAGGCCAGACTTAATGAGTGTTATGAAAACTAAGATTATTAAAAATAAAAGTATATCTATAGTAACAATTGTTACATTGATTTTGATGATTAGTATTTATTTTATATTATAAAGCACCACAGCAGTATTTATATTTTTTCTTTGAACCACAAAAACATGGTTCATTTCTCCTCATTTTTTTTCCAACATATTTTTGATCTATTTTGTCAGGCTTAAATTGATCTTGTGGTTTTTCATTTATTTTTTTTACGATTGTTAAATTTATTAATATAGTAATTAAATCAGATTTTAATTTATTTAATAAATTTTCAAATAAATTAAAAGCTTCTTTTTTATACTCTATTAAAGGATCTCTTTGTCCATAAGATCTTAACCCTATTACTTGTCTCAATTGTTCAAGATATTGAATATGAGACTTCCAACTTAAATCCATTGTCTGTAAAAATATTCTCTTTTCAATTTCTTGAGCTTCGGCCTTACCTAAGAATTCAATTCGTTCTTTTCTTTTTTCTTTAAATTTTTCTTCAATTGTATTTTTAAAATTATCATTTTTTAATTCTGATAAATTTTTAATTTCTACTTCAGTAAAGCTTTTTCCTAATATTGATTTAAGTTGATTAGTGAACTCATTACTTTGAATTTTTGAAAGGTGTTTTTCTTTTAGAATTAATAATTTTTCTATAACTTCTGATAAAAAACCTTCTGAATAATTAAATATTTCTTGAGTGTTTATAACGTTATTTCTCTGAGAAAAAATTACATGTCTTTGATCATTTAGTACGTTATCAAATTTTAATAATGTTTTTCTTATATCAAAATTTCTTGCCTCGACTTTTTGTTGTGCGCGTTCTAAGGCTTTATTTATCCATGGATGATCAATACTTTCTCCATCTTTTAAACCTAATTTTTGAAGAATACCACTCATGGATTCTGATCCAAAAATTCTCATAAGATCATCATCAAGACTTACGTAAAAAATTGAATTACCTTCATCACCTTGACGACCAGATCTTCCTCTGGCTTGGTTGTCAACTCTTCTCGACTCCATTCGTTCAGTTCCGATAACGAAGAGACCACCTAAAGATTTTATTTTTTCTTTTTCTTTTTTAATTTTATTTTCTTCTTCTAGACCTTTTTTACCACCAAGTTGAATATCAACACCTCTTCCAGAAATGCTAGTTGTAATAATTACTGAACCTTTTTTTCCAGCATTTGCTATAATTTCAGCTTCTTTTTCATGGTTTTTTGCATTTAGCACAATGTGGTTAATTTTTTTACTATCAAGAAGTTTTGAATACTGTTCAGATTTATTTATACTTGAAGTAAAAATTAAAATTGGTTGTTCATTTTTATTGCATTCTAAAACTTTTGATAAAATTGCGTTATTTTTCTCTTTTACATTTCTAAAAATTTGATCATTCCAATCTTTTCTAATCATTTTTTTATTTGTTGGTATGGTTACTACTTGTAAATTATATATTTCAAAAAATTCCTCCGCTTCAGTAGCCGCTGTGCCAGTACATCCTGATATTTTACCGTAGAGTTTAAAAAAGTTTTGATAGGTGATTGATGCAAGAGTCTGATTTTCTGCTTGGATATCAATTCTTTCTTTTGCCTCAAGAGCTTGGTGAAGACCATCTCCATATCTTCTTCCTTCAAGAATTCTTCCAGTTAACTCATCGATTATTTTTAAATAACCGTCTGAAATTATATAGTCTTTACCTTTCTCAAAAAGATGATTAGCTCTTAATGCTTGATTTACATGATGTACTTTATCAAGATTTTCTGGGTCATAAAAATTGTTATTTTTTAAAACACCTGCTTTAGAAAAAATTACTTCCACATTATCAATACCTTTATTCGTAAGTAAAATATTTTTATCTTTTTCATCAATTTCATAATCATCGCTGTTTAATTGTTTTACAAGTTTATCAATTGCTAAATATTGATCTGTCTTATCTTCTGCAGCTCCTGAGATTACTAATGGTGTTCTTGCTTCATCAATCAAACAAGAGTCAATTTCGTCAACAATCGAAAAGTAATGTCCTCTTTGCACCATTTGTTCTTTAGAAAATTTCATATTATCTTTAAGATAATCAAAGCCTAACTCACTATTAGTTGCATAAGTGATATCACAATTATAGTTTTTGCTTCTTTCATCGTCATTTTGATCATTATTTATGTAACCTGAGGTTAAACCCAGAAATTTATAAATCTCTCCCATTTCCAAGCAGTCTCTTTTTGCTAGATAATCATTTACAGTAACTACATGAACTCCTTTTGAGACTAGCGCATTTAAAGATGCTGCAAGTGTGATTGTTAAAGTTTTACCTTCTCCAGTTCGCATTTCAGCAACTTTGCCCTCGTGGAGAACAATCCCTCCAATTATTTGAACATCGAAATGTCTTTCTCCTCTTACTCTTTTAGAGGCCTCTCTTACTAAGGCAAATACTTCAGGCAACAGTTGATCAATTTTGGATCCATTCTTAAGTTTATCTCTTAGTTCTTTCATTCTTTTTGGAAAGGCAAGATCATCAATTTTAGACACTTGAGTTTCTAGGCTATTAATTTGATTTACAATTTTTTGAAGACGATCAAGTTCTTTTTGATTACTTGATTTAATGAATTTTGTTAGAAAATTTAAGGGATTTAGCATTTAATTTTTAATTTTTGGTATATTATTTTAATATAACTTTTAATATAGGTATTAAATAACTTATTTAAATAGCATGGCAATAAACTTAGATAATTTTTTAAAATCTCAAAATAACAAGTTAAAAATGACTAACTTTCAAGATCTAGACCACATAGACGGTCTATCTATTTCTACCATAAGTGCAAATCTTTATGGAAATTCAAGAGATGATGTCGTTATGTTTTACTTTAGAGAAGGAGCTAATTTTGCATCAGTATATACTCAGTCAAAAATAATATCTGAAAATATTAAGTGGAATTTAAATTTAAAAAATAAAAAAATAAACGCCTTATTGGTTAATACTAGGAATGCAAATGCTTTTACGGGCAAAAAAGGTTATCAAAGTTTAAAAGAAATTGCCGATGAATTATCTTTAAGATTATCTTTGAAACAAAAAGAAGATGAAGAAAATCCTGAAAAAATTAAACCAAATAAAATTCTTTTTGGATGCACAGGCACTATCGGAGAAATTTTTCCAACAGAAAAGATAAAAAAAAGTATTCCAAGTTTAATAAATAAAATTAAATATACACAAAATAAATATATATGGATGAAAGCAGCAATGGGAATCATGACAACAGATTCTGTACCAAAATTAGCAATGGAGGAGTGCAAAATTGGAAATTCAAGTGTTAAAATTTTTGGAATAGCAAAAGGGTCAGGTATGATTTTTCCTAATATGGCAACAACTTTAGGTTATATTTTTACAGACGCAAATCTTTCATCAAATATTTTAAAAAAATTGATTAAAAAAAATATTGAAACAACATTTAATGCGATAAGTTGTGATGGGGATACAAGTACAAATGATATGGTTTCAATATTTTCTACTGGCAAAGTAAAAAATTCAAAGATCATTAATATAAATGATCCAAAAATTAGAGATTTCAATAAATCTTTACACTCAGTACTTTTAAATTTAGCAAAAAGAGTTGCTGCAGATGGAGAGGGTGCATCAAAATTTATAACAGTTAATGTTAATGGGACAAAGACCGAGGAAGAAGCAAAGAAAATTGCTTTCTCAATTGCAAACTCACCATTAGTTAAAACAGCCATAGCAGGACGAGATCCAAATTGGGGAAGAATTATTATGGCCATAGGCAAGGCAAATGTAAATTTAAACTTAAATAAACTAGCAATAAAAATTGGGCCAATTAAAATTATTGAAAATGGACAGCTATCAAATTCATACAATGAAGATGATGCAACAGTGTACTTAAAGGAAGAAGAAAAAATTGATTTAATTATAGATATCAATAATGGTAAAAAAAGTTTTACAGTATATACAATGGACTTAACTAAAAAGTATATTGAAATTAACTCAGATTATAGGAGTTAAAATAAAATTAATTAATATTTTATAAAAATGATTAAATATAAATTAACATGTAAAAATTGTAAAAGATCATTTGATAGCTGGTTTTCATCATCAAATGATTATGAAAAATTGAAAAAATTAAAATTTATAAATTGTCAAAATTGTAATTCTTTAAAAGTTGAAAAGAGCATAATGGCACCCAATGTTTTAAATTCAAAAAAAAAATCTGATTTAATAAAAAAAAATAATTTTACAAAAATAAAAAATAAATTAAAAAAATATCAAAAATTTATAAAAAATAATTTTGAATATGTTGGTGAAAATTTTCCCCATGAGGCACGTTCTATTCATTATGAAAATAAGAAAAAATCTAAAGGCATTTATGGAAAGGCTACTTCTAAAGAGGTTAAAAATTTAAAAGCAGAAGGTATAGATACAGAGGTTATACCGTGGTTAGATGATAATGAAAATTAACTTTTTTTGAATTTGGTTATATAGTTTACTGAGGTATCTTTAGTTGTACTCCATTTATTTGTTAATAAATTAAAGTTCATACCATCTAATTTTTCTAATGTTAGATTATTTTTTTTGCAAACTTTTATTAAGTCAGTAGGTGTCAAAAATTTTTGCCAATCATGAGTACCTATTGGTAACCATTTCAAAACATATTCAGCACCAACTATTGCAAATATATATGATTTTAAAGTTTTGTTTAGTGTGGCTATAAACATTATGCCATTTTTTTTTAATAAGTTAGAACTTTTTTTAATAAAAAAATTTACATCATTTACATGTTCAACTATTTCCATATTCAAAATAACATCAAATTTTTTTTTAATTTTTAAAGTTTCTGGAGAAGCACATATATATTTTATTTTGAGATTATTTTTTTTTGCATGAAAATTAGCAATTTCAATATTTTTATTTGAGGCATCAATACCAACTACGTCTGCACCTAATCTCTTCATAGGCTCAGCTAACAGGCCACCACCGCAGCCAATATCTAAAATATTAATTTTTTTTAGTGGTTGATCTCCATGATTTAGGTTAAAATTTTTCATTATGTTTTCTTTTATATATTTTATCCTAGTAGGGTTAAATTTATGCAAAGGTTTAAATTTTCCATTTGGGTTCCACCATTCAGTAGCAATATTGGAAAATTTTTGAATTTCTGATTTATTTATAGTATTCATAATTGATTGCTTGTGGACATAACAATTAAGATGTATTTTATCAATTAAAATTTAATAATAAATTTATCAATGAAAATTGTTGTATTAAAGTTCGGTGGAACTTCAGTAGGTAG
>MDSW01219843.1_pt1 | contig 10548 bp, 8 predicted proteins | sample 811171 | NCBI WGS metagenome assembly MDSW01 (sample SAMN05326641, study PRJNA326480) | marine metagenome | isolation source: seawater | place: Atlantic Ocean: North West | collected 2012 | reverse complement strand
CGCTTCCCTTTCAACGTTTGACCGGTAAGACCTTCGACTGACCGATCGCTTCACCCACGCAGGCGGCGGGAGTCGCGGCGGGAGCCGGTCGTCCTCCCCCGCGTTCGGCGCGAATGCGCACTCGCGCGGCGGCAGCGTCGGCGGGCCGGAGGATTTCCCTTCCTTGGGAGGCGGCGGTTTTAGGAGCGACGCGCCGCTGGGACGAAGGCAGCCGGCGCCGATGCCGTCCGCGGCGACGGACGCGTTGGCGGCGGCTCGGACGCGCGACGGCGCTTCGTTCGCCGCGGCGTCCGCGTCTATCGGTCGACCCGCGGCGTCGTCGAGCGCTGCCGCCGCCGCCGCCGCGCCGGCGGCGGCCCTCGCGGTGGAGAACTTTCCGTCGCTCGGCGGCGGGGGGCGGGGCGGGGGGCGCGGCGGCGGCGGGCAGTGGTCGCGGGGACGGGGACAACCGCCGCCGGGTGCGGCGGCGGCGGCGGCGCGTCCGCGGGACAAACCGCCGAGTAAAAAGGCGCTCCGCGTCGCCGCCGCGAGCGAGGCCGAGGAAGCGGCGCGACTCGCGTCGCTCGCGGCGAGGAGCGACGCGCTCGTGGCGCGCGTCCGCGAGCTCCTCGGCGGCGACGACGCCGCGTTCCAAACGTTCGCGAGGCACAGCTCGGCGTACAGAGACGGCTCCGCGACGGCGGCGACGTACTTGGCGAAGGTGGTCGCGATGGGGTTGGACGCGGCGTGCGTGGATGAGCTCGCGGCGCTGATGCCTGACGATGAGAAGCGGAGCGCGCTGCAGAGGGCGGTCGCGGCGGCGGAGAGGGCGAGGAATAGGAGCGGCGGAGGCGGCGGAAGCGGCGGCGGCGGCGGCGGCGGAGGCGGCGCGTCCGTGGACCGGGCGGCGGCGTTATTGTTCGGCGGCGGCGGCGGCGGCGGCGGCGGAGGCGGAGGCGCGAGCGAGTGGGATTGCGCGTCGTGCACGTTCCGGAACCCAGCCTCGAACGCTCGGTGCGACGTGTGCGATTCGCCGAAGATCGCCAGCGCTGGCGGCGGCGGCGGCGGGAGCGGAGGGTTGTCGGCCGGGGGCGCCGCCGCCGCGACGGCGACGGCGACGGCGACGGCGACGGCGACGGCGACGGCGACGGCGAACGGACACCCCCCCGGACCCGGAGGGGGAAAGAAGAAGGGCCGCAAGGGCAGGGGGACGACGATCAGCTTGACCGCGGTCGGCGGCGCCGGTGGGTTCGAGCTGGACGAGATGATGAACCCCAACGGGCGAAAGAACGCGTGGGGGTAGCGATGTGGCGACGTCGTAACGCGACTAGAGCGCGGTAGTGTCGGTTGAGCGCGACTCCTAAACTCCTGTCGTTTTCGACAGACTGCGACTGGAAGCCATTTGCAAGTTCCCCCGCGTGTCGGCACGCCCGGCCGCAGTGCCATCGCGCGCGTCCGCGACCGCTCGTCCGCGCGCGTTCGTTTCTTTTCGTCCGCGTCGTTCGCGCGCGTCGACGTCGCCGCGGCGCGATACGATACCCGCGCGCGGTCGCGTCGTGAACGTCGACGTCGTCGCGACCCGCCCGCGCGCGCGTCGGCTCTCGGATCTCGTCTCGGAGCGTTCGGTTTCTTCCGGAAGAAAATAAAAGAACCCCCCCGGTCCGGCTGCCCCGCGATGGCCGCGCGGATGGACCCCGAGAGCGTCATCCTCGAGGAGGAGATCGACGAGAACTACGAGCCGTCCGAAGAAGGTGCGCGCGGGCGATCGCGACGCTCGACGAAGACGCGCGGTCCCCGCGTCGCGTCGACCGCGCGTCCGTCCGATGGACGCCCCCCGTCCGCCCGTCGTCCCCTCGCGAGACGCGCTTCTCTTTCCCCTCCACCTGACCGCGACACCTCCCCGTCTCCGACGCTTCGCCGCGCTTCGCAGAGATCATCGACTACGCGAAATGGCTCGGCATGGACCTCGACGCGGAGAGCGACCTGATGTGGATCGCGAAGGAGGGCCTGAAAGCGCCGCTGCCGGAGCACTGGAAGCCGTGCAAGTCCCCGACCGGGGACATCTATTACTTCAACTTTCAATCCGGCGAGAGCGTGTGGGATCACCCGTGCGACGAGTACTACAAGAAGCTGTACGCCACGGAGAAGGCGAACGCGGCGAAAAGGCGCGAGGAGCGCGCGCGGCCGCAGTCCGCGCGGCCGGCCGCGCCGGTGAGGACCGCGCCGGAGCCGACGCCGACGAACGCCGCCGTCGCGAGTCGACCGGCGTCCGCGGGCGCGGCGTCGGGGCCCGGGGCCTTGGGCTCCCTCGGCGGCGGGCTCAACAAGCCGAAGCTCCAGCTCGCGTCGCTCGCGCCGATGGGCGGCATCGCCGGCGTAAGCGGCGACCGCCCGACGACGTCCGCCGGCCGCCCCGGGCCGCTCGGCGGCTCGCTTCCGGGGTCGTCGTCCAAATCGTCGTCCAAATCGTCCGCCGCGGGCGCGGGTCTTCTCCCCGGGCTCGGCGCGCTCCCCGGCGCGCTCGCGAGGCCGAGCACCGCGGGGAAGGCGCCGCTGGGCGCGTCCTCCTCCTCCTCTTCCGCCCTCGGTGGCGCGGCGGCGCGAATCGGAAGACCCTCTTCCCCGCCGCTCGACGTCGCGTCGCTCGGCACGTCGAAGATGACCGCCGCGGACGTGTGGCGCCCCGACGAGGACGACGACGACGTCGACGCCAGGGACGCGTACCGCGCGAAGCTCACCGCGGAGCGCGAGCGGTGGGAGAAGGAGATGGACGCCGAGGAGGCGGGGTACAAGAAGCGGAGGGAGGACGAGCGCGACGCCGCGCGGAAGAGGCTCGAACGCGAGGACGCCGCGGCGAGGGAAAAGCTAAAAAAGGAGCTCGAGGAAAAGACGTCGGAGATTAAGAGGGACGGCGCGCGACGCCAAGCCGCGGCGCGCGCGGAGGTGGAGTCTGCGATCGCGCGAATAAAGAGAGAGGGCGATGCGTCGACGGCCGCCGCGAAGCGCGCGACGGAGGAGGCGAAGAAGAGGGCGGCGGACGCGGAGAAGAAGCTCGCCGAGGCGGAGGAGAAGCTCCGGAGGGCGAAAACGGCGCGCGACGACGCCGAGGCGAAGCTCGCGGCGAGCGCCGCGGAGACGGCGAAGGCGAACGTCGCGGCGGCGGATGCGGCGGATGCGAAGGCGAAGGCGAAGGCTACGACGACGACGACGACGACGCCGACGTCCCCGGGGTCCGCCCAGAAGTCGAAGCGCGTCGCGGAGGAGCGCGCCGAGATGATCGACGCGGAGGTGGCGACCGACCGCGCGGAGGTGGCGGCGTTGAGGGTCGAGCTGGAGAGGCAGAAGAAGGAGCTGCGGGAAGTGACGAGGGACACGGAGCGACAGATCTCGGCGGCGAAGGCGACGGCGGCGATGCCCGCGGCGGCGATGCCCGCGGCGCCCGCCGTCTCCGCCGTCGAGGCTGTCGCCGCGACGGCGACGCGCGATCGCGACGCCGCCGCTGCCGACGCCGACGCCGACGACGACGCGATGTCGTGCGGAAACTTCGAGTCCGTGGGCGACCCGGACGAGACGCGCGCGCCGCTCAGCGAAGAAGACTTCGACGCGGAGACGTCCCCGACGGCGTTGTGCGTCGCCGCGGCCGTGCGCGACGGCGACGACGCCGAAGTGCTCAAGTACGCGCGCGCGTTTTTGTCTGACGTTTCAAAGACGTCCAAACGCCGCGCCGCGGACCTGGCGCGGTTCCGCGGCGACTGGCGCGCGGCGAGGCGCGCGCTCACTGCGGGTCCCCCCGCGGACGACGAGGAAGTAGTAGCGAAGAAGCGCGCCGTCGTCGACGCCGTGCGCGCGGCGCTGGACGCGGCGACGCGGCACTTCAACTACGACCAGCGGAACTTGCGGGCGATCGCGATCGCGACGAGAACCGTCGCCTCCGGCGCGCGAATCGACGTCGCCTTCTCGTCCACGATTCTCGCGTCGAACGACTACGACGTCCGCGCGGGCGCGTTCGGGCCGAAGGAGGCGTTCGCGCGTCTCGAGCCCGCGCCCGGGGCGAAGGGGCTCACCGAGGAGGAGCTCGCCGCCGCGACCGCGCGCGCGTCGAAGATCTTCTCAACCGCCAAGGCTGAGGAAATCGCGACGGCGTTGAGAGACGCTTTGGCGTCCGCGAACGGCGCGAACGAGGCGGGAGAGGGCGAGGGCGGAGGCGGAGGCGAAGGCGAAGGCGGCGGGAAAGTCCTCGCGGCGTTCGACCGCCTCGCCGAGAATCAAAAGCACGTCACGGCGCTCCTCGACGAGCAGATCGAATGGTTCGGGTCGTTCGGGAGGCGGCTCGACGAAGTTTGCGAGGAGGAAATCGTCGAGGAGGAGTGGGACGCGGAGAAGTGGAAGCTGCCGCCGATGCCGACGTTCGAAGACGTGCCGTCGTTCGAGATCGAGGCCGCGTGAGGAGATGTTAATCATTAATTAAGGGGCTGCGAACCGTGGTATCATAGGGGAGGGATCATAACGACAGGAATAGAACGAGGAGACGACGACGATGTAATAAGGTGTACCTTCGTACCTTCGTATGAGATGGACAGATTATATAATTCTCACGAACCGCGCGCCTCGCCGTCGTCCCCCCCCGTCCCCTCGCGCCGCACGCTCTCGATCGCCGCCGCGACGACGTCCCGCATCGCGAACTCGCCAACCTCCACCGCGAGCGCGACGTGCAACCCCACCTGCGCGAGCAGCTTCCCGAGCGCGTCGACGCGAACTTCGGCGGGCGCGTCTGATGCGGCGGCGGCGACCGCGTTCATCGCCGCGGATCGCAACGCGTCCACGGCGACGTCCTCGGCGTGGTCCGGGACGCTCCACACGCACTCCAAGTCGATGCACTCGTCGAAGTCGAACGAGTCGAAGGCTTCGTCGAACGACCCGGAAGACGAAGAGACGTCGTCCGGATCCTCCAGATCCGGATCGTCGCCGGCGTCCGCGCCGTCCGCCGCGGCGGAATCCGCGAGCCAGCCCCCGTCGACGCCGACGCCGCCGCCGCCGCCGCCCGTCCTCTTCTTCACGATGACGTCTAGCAGCGACTCCATCCCGGCGCCATTAACGCCATTAACGCCGCCGATCGCGGGGATGTACGCGCTCGTCAGGATGTCGATGTGTTCGCTCCGGTCCAAATCGCACAGCTGGAGCGTCTCCACGATCTCGTCGTCGCATCCGGCGGCGTGGACCAACGTCACGGGCGTCTCCTCCGGGTATTGGTTCATCAACGTGAGCTTAACGTCCGACGCGAGAGCGTTACTGTACAGCTGGCACAGCAACACCGGCGCGTCGCCGCTGATGCCTATCGCGTATCCGCTCACGGCGGCGTCGATCGCGTCGACGACCGCGAGCGACGGGAGCAGGTCGGCTTGAACCGCCGCGAGCGTCGGCTCGAGGAAGGACACCCCCGGGATCAGTCTCACGGACACGCCGCGCGCGGGCGCGGCCGCGCGGAGGATGTTCACGCTGTTCTCCGCGACGCACGGGTCCCCGGGGACGGCGTACACGATCGCCCGCGACGACGACGACGACGACGACGACGACGAAGCGTCCGCGGCGTCCGCGGCCTCCTCGTCCACCTCCGACGCTCGCTCCACGGCGCGATCGATGAGCTCCTTCACGATGGTGGGATACACGTCCTCAAGCTTCTTCGTGCGCTCGTACACGTGGTCGAACGTCCGCAGCGCGACGTGCGCTGGGAGTCCGCTCAGCGTCGGGTGCTTCGCGGTCCTGACGTGCACGAGCGCGCCGTCCGCCGTGAGCGCGGACCACGCCTCGAGGGTGATCTGCGCCGGATTCCCGGGGCCGAGGCCGACGACGATAATCTCGCCTTTATTCATCGGTCTGCTCATGCTCGCGCTCGACGGCGTCGTGGGGGGCGACGCGCGCGCGATGGACGCGCGATGATGCCCCGCGACAAGATCGCGCGAGGCGTCGCGCCGCCATCGCGCGCGCGCGCGAGGCGCGACGCCGTGGACCGCCGCCGACGCCGTGGCCATCGTCGACGCGCGCGGCGGCGTGTCGCGACGCGATTACGATTATTTCCGATACGACTTCATCCAGTCATCATGACGAAAACTAACATTCGGTGTCGCGCCGCGTCATCCGTCCATCCGTCCATCCGTCCGTCCGTCACGCGTCTTCGTCGTCCTCTTCTCCGCCCTCCTCGCCCTCCTCACCCCCACTCCCCTCCCTCTTCACGTCCCTCTTCATGTCCATCACCACCGTCTCCCCTCGCCCCCCCCCGCCGCCGCCTCCGCCGTCCTCCGCGTCTCGCAGCAACTTCTCCAACGCCTCCGCGCGTCGCGTCTCCTCCCTGACCCTGTTCTCCTCCTTCTTCGCGTTCAGCTCGGGGAGGTACTCCGCGAGGTACTCCTTCCGCGACCGCTCGATCTGCTCGAACAGACCCTCCATGCCCTCCCCGGTCATCGCGCTCACGCCCGCGACGCGCAGGTGTTTGTAGAACTCGTCGAGCACGAGCGACATGGACCGCGAGAGATCTGACGCGAAGGTCGGGTTCTCGTCGAGCACCGCGTGAAACTTTTCGAAATCCGTCATCCACTCCGCCTGCGTCTCGTGCCGCACGACGTCGATCTTGTTGAACACCAGCACCATCGGCAGCCTGAATTTGTACAGGATGCTGACCGCCTGTAACATGTTGGACATGAAGCACTGCGGGTCCTGCGACCGCACGGTGTCCATCACGTAGAGGATGCACGTGGGGAACGCCGACGCAAACGTCTCGGAGACGATGGCGCCGCTCGCGCTGCGTTTTGAGTGATGCGATTGGTTAGTTTTTTTATGACGTGGACGTTTGAGTGGACGAGGGCGACGGAGAGGTCGGGCGCCGAGAAAGACCTCGAGAAAGATCGAGAGAAAGACCTCGTCGCGGTCGCGGCGCACCTCCACGTGAAGATCTCGATCTGCCCGGGCGTGTCCACGAAAATATGATCGATCTCTTTCGCCCTCCGCTCGCACAGGTTCACGACCTGGTCGAACCGCGTCGCGAACAGGTTCGCCGCGGTCAAGATCGCGCCGTTCGGCCCGAGGTTATACTCTTTCATCACCGCCTTGTAGTTCACCGTGTCGCGGATGTCCACGTTGGCGTCGTACGGGAGGTTAGTCACCGCGGGGTCTAGATTGATGACGTACGGCGGCGCCTCGCGCGAATGCAGGTAGGCATTCACGCGCTGCATGAGCGACGTCTTCCCGCACCCGGCCATGCCGATGACGAGGCAGACGGACGGCATCTCTTCGGGCGGGGGCACCTCCTCGGGGGGCAGGCGGCCGTAGGACGCGGCGGGAGGGGCCATCCCCGCGGTGGGGTTCTTACTCATCGGGTCCCCCGGGCACGGGGCGCACGGCTCGTCGGGCTCGTTCTCGCGCGGCTCAGCGCCGGGCGCCGCCGACGCGTCCGCGCCTTTCGCCGCGCGCTCCTCGGCGAGCTTCGCCGCCTTCTTCTTCGCGAGCTCGGCTTTCATCGCCGCCGCCGCGGGCGTGTCGGGGAAGAAACCGGGCTTCATCTCGGCGTGCGGTGCGGCGCGCGCCTTGGCGACTGCGGCGGACGGGGGATCTCGAATCGATGATCGATCGCCCCCGTCGCTCGAGTCGTTCAACGACGAGTGATGCGAGTCAACGAACGCGACGGTGCCGAATCTGAGGCACCCACACGCGCCCCGCGCGCGGCGCGCGCGCTGTCATGGCCGCCGCGGGCCCGTCCGAGGACGCGGACGAGGACGAAGACGCGAGACTAATCCTCCTCGATTCCTCGATGGACGACGACGCGGCCGCGGCGTCCCTCCGATCAGCAGACGCCGAGGCGGTCGTCCGATCGGAGGAGGCGGACGCCCCGGACGCGCGCCTCACGCGCGCGCTCGTCGCGTCGCGATGCCTCCCACCGGCGTTCCTCGACGACGCGGACGACGACGACGTCGCCGCCGCGGTCGACGCGCTGACGCACGTCCACCTCGACCGCGCGCGCATCGCGTCGCTGCTGGACGAAGCCGACGACGGCGTCGGGCCGAGTCGCGCGCTGCCGCTTCGCGCGGCGCCGTCGTTCGCGCTCGTCGCGTCGCTGCACTTGCAGCGGAACCGGCTGACAACAACGCGCGGGATCGACGATACACGCACGCCGGTCCTGCGTTTCTTGACCCTGGAAGGGAACGACCTGATTGACCTCGACGGGCTCCGCACTCTGCGGCGCCTCATGTTCTTGGACGTGTCGAACAACGCGCGCTTGGACGCGTCGGAGGCGGTGCTGCTCGCCACGCCGGCGTCGACGCGGTTTTTGAAGACGGCGGGGTGCGCTTCATCTTCATACACTGGTTCCCATACGATCCCGTTCGCGTGGTGGACGTCGATCCTTAAGGACTTGACGTCTCCCCCGTCGTCGCGCTATCACTCTTCATTCACCCGCGCGTTCCTTTCGATGACGTCGTTCGTTTGACCGGCGACTGACCGGCGACTGACCCACCGTTCACCCAGGTGTCGAAACGCGGCGCGCGACGACGCGTCGACCCGCGCGGCGCTCGTCGCGACGTTGCCGTCGCTGCGGGAGCTGGACGACGTCGTCGTGAGCGCGCGCGAGCGGCGGGAAGCGAAGGCGACGTTCGGGGAGGAAGACAGCGACGACGCGGACGACGACGACGACGAAGACGCGGCGGCGGCGGACGACGACGACGGCGGCGACGTCGCGGCGGCGGCGGACCGACTCGGGCGACTGGCGGTCGGCGACGACGGCCGCGCCGCCGCCGCCGCCGCCGCCGCCGCCGTGCTCGCGCCCTCGGGGTCTTCTGCGACGGCGGCGTCGGAGGACGACGACGCGTCCGTCGAACGCCTGAGGGCGCTCGCGAGGACGCTCGCGGACCCCTCGCTGAGCGCCGTCGGCGCGAGGGACGCGGCGACGGCGGCGACGACGATCGACGCGACGCGAGCGCTGCGCGCGGCGAAGGACTCGGCGTCCGCGCGCGGGCTGACGCGCGCGGACGAGACGAGGGACGGCGAGATCGACGTGGACGCGAGGGTGAGGCAGGGCGCGCGGAGGCACGGGGCGTCGCTGCGAGAGGCGAACGCGCTGCGAGGGAGAGACTGACGACGTCTGACGGAGACGTTTTTCTTCTGTTCTGCTCGCTCGTCGCAAAAATGCGTTGTTAGTAGACTTTTAACTAGTAGATGCCGTCATCCGCGCCTTTCCCGCTCTCCTCACGCCGCGGGCGCCGCGAGGAAGTACTTCAGGCGCTCGATCAGCTGCGGCGCGTTCGGCAGCCCCTCGATCCGGTCCGCGACTTTCCCGTCCTTGAACAGGATGATCGTCGGCAGAGCCTCCACGCCGTACGTACTCGCGACGTTCGGGTACTTCTCCGTGTTTATCTTCACGAGCTTCACCTGGTCCTTCCCGACCGCCGCCGCGACCGCGGGGAAGACCTGAGTGCTGAGGATCTGGCACGGCCCGCACCACGTCGCGTAGAAGTCGACGAGGACGGGGACGGACGAGCCGGCGATCATCTCGTCGAAGGACGCGAAGGTCTCTTTCGTCGCCATCGCGAGGACGTCGCCGCCGCGCGAACGGACGCGCGCGCGACGATTCCTCCGCGTCGGATGATGATGAAGATGATGATGCGTCAGAAGACGGTGACGCGCGCATTGCGACGTCGTGACGCCGCGCGAGGACGCGCGCGGCGCGAGGACGCGCGAGGACGTCGAAGCGCACGACATGACGGGGTGGGCGACGGACGCGCGAGTGCGGCGAGCGCGACGACGACAGTGACTGACGACGGGCGCGATGGGAGCGCGTCTCAGATATTTATTTACAAGGCGAGACGCTTTTGCTTTTTCGAGGGACCGCGAATGACGCGCTCCACGCTCCGACCTTCGAGAGGCTTCCTTCCTTCTCTGGTGCCGCGTCTTCTTCGCGCTCATCGTCACGGCTCCTGCCCGCAGTCGAGCTTCTCGTCGTCGTCGAGCAGGGGGTTGATGAACTCGCACAGGGGGTCGTACGTCACCGCGCCTGCGCGGGGGTCGTCGGCAGCGGCGGCGGCGGCGTCAGCGGCGAAAGGGGGGGGGGAGGGCGAGACAGAAGATCGCGAAAAACGAAGACCAGCAGAAAACCAAAAATCACTTTTCCCCGAGGGTGCGACTCGGAAGCGGCGGGAAGACCCCGGGCTACCGGGACGGGGACGGGGACGGGGACGGGGACGGGGACGCCCGCGGACGACGCACCTCCGGCTTCGAACCCGAAGACGTCGAACAGCGCGTTCACCGCGACCTCGACGAGCCCGCGCCTCGAAACGGGCGCCGCCTCGAGCGCGTCGCGGACCGCGGACGCGTCCGAGGGCTCGAGCGTCGCGAGCGACGACAGCGCGCGCGCGCGTCGAGCGCTCGGCGTCGGCGCTGCTGACGTCAGCAGCGCGCGGCCGCTCGCGGTCGGCGACGCCGCCGCGCACGCGACGTGCGCGGCGAGCGCGCACGTCGCGAGGAGGCGCAGCGCGAGTCGTCGCGCGGCGGGCATGTCGAGGAGGAGGAGGAGGAGGGGGGGGGCGG
>MDSW01184175.1_pt1 | contig 10548 bp, 3 predicted proteins | sample 811171 | NCBI WGS metagenome assembly MDSW01 (sample SAMN05326641, study PRJNA326480) | marine metagenome | isolation source: seawater | place: Atlantic Ocean: North West | collected 2012 | reverse complement strand
GGGGGGCGACGGCCGCGACGACGACCTCCCCCGCGCCTCGGGCGGGTCCGCGAGCGCCGATCGCGCGAACGACGACCGCGAAGGGGGCCGACCGAGCGGGGCGGCGACGCCGCGGCCCGGGGGCGGGGGCGAGGCGCAGCGCAGGAGGAGCGCCGCGGACCGACGCGCGCAGCCGCAGGCGACCATCGGCGCGGGCGAGCGCGCGGAAGCGCGCATCCCGCGAGTGGCGCGGACGAGCCCGGGGCGCGGAGCCGATAAAGGTTCGTCGGGTGACGTCGCGCGCGCCGGCGACAAAATCTCGACGATCGTGAACGAAACCTCGCGACTCGCTCGGGTTGTTGTCTCGCCGGGGCCTCCTCTGGACCGGCCACTCGGGGGGCGCGCTCGGGGATGAGCGCCCCGACGGGGTGGAACAAGGCGTTCCACGTCCTCCTGGCGGGGGTCGTCGTGGCGACGTCGTTCGACGTGCACCGCCACGTCCGGGCGAACGCGGTCCCGGTGACGCGCGAGCAGGAGGCGGAGATCGAGGCGTGGAAGCGCGAGACGAAGCGCGCGCTCGTGGAGACGCGCGCGCTCGGGTTCATGGAACGCCTGGGCTCCGGCACCGCCCCGAGCGCGTCGAACCGGGAGCCAGGCGACGACCGCGGGGCGTAGCGAGCGTAAACAACATCCCCGAACGACGGTCGCGACGCGCGCCACCCTCCCCGACCCGTCCCCCGCGACGCCCCCCATCGTCCTCTCCTCCTCTGTCGCGTTGAGACATCATTTATTTGTTGCCGACGCCCCGGAACGTCACCTCGTCGTTCCCGACGCGGCGCGCGCGAATCGCCGGCGCGGGCGCGTCGGCGTCGCCCTGCTCGCCCCCGTAGCTCGTCGCCGCGGCGAGGAGCCCCCCGCTCGCGCTGAACGCCAGCGCCGCCACCCCCGTCTCGAACGCCGGGTACTGGTGCAGCCGCTTGCGCCGCGCGCCGTCCCACACGTTGACCAGCCCGTCGCCGCCGCCGGTGGCGAAGGCGCCCCGCGGGTGGAACGCCGCCGCGTGCACGGGATGAATCGTCTCCGCGACCAACGATGACGAAGGTTCCAGTCCCTCCCTCCCGGCGTTGGTATTGGGGTCCTTCTCCTTCGCGCGGTGACACTTGAAGTTGTACTGCCCTTCGTCCTCGAACGGACACCACGCGACGCGGCCCTCCGCGCTGGTGAGGACGTACCCGGATCCGTCGGGGAGGCACGCGACGCATCGGGTCTGGCGCGCCAGGGGGGACTCGAGCCGACGCTCGAAGCCTTTTCCCGCGAGGAGATCGGACGGGCGGGCGACCAGGACGTGGCGCCCGGACGTGGCGACGACGATCCGGTCGGGGTTGGGGTCGTGATTCGGACGCTGCTGCTGGGTCGAGGGGGTCGAGGGGGTCGTCGGGGAGGCGGCGGCGTGGAGGGACGCGGCGTAGGCCTTCCCCGGGAGGGTCTCCGCGCGCACGCACCGGGTCTCGGCGGGGAGGCGAAGATCCCAGCACTTGAGCGTCGCGTCCCATCCCGCGGAGAGGACGCACCGCGTCGCCTCGTCCCAGAGCACGCACTTGACCGCGTCGTCGTGCGCGCCGATGACCGCGGTCTCGCCCGTGGCGAGGTCGTGGCGCGATACCGCCGCGGCGAGCCCGCCGGAGCACGCGGCGGTGCCGCCCTCGGCGAAGCACGCGTCGAGCACGGGGGCGGAGGTTTCGAAAACGCGCGTCGCGACGCTCGTCCCCGCGTCCGCGTCCACCGCCCACGCGCGGACGGTGCCGTCCCAGCTCGAGGCGAGGAGCGCGTCCTCACCGTGGAAACGAAGGGACGTGATGCCGTCGCCGGGGGGGGAGACCACCGTGAGGTCGAACGAGCCCGCCATGGCGATCCGCGCGCGTGCCGTTGGAAGTGCCGAAAGCCGCGACGCGACCAACTCGCGCGCCGTCAACGCATCACCGAACGCGCGCGGAGAAACGTCAAGCGGCGCGGCGAACCACGCGGCATCGAGGACGCGGACTCAAGGATCCAGGGTTCGTGTGATCGAAAAATGATCACAGAGCAATTAGTCCACGTTATTGTTAATCCGCGGAATGCCGGTGTGCGCCTTCTCGTCGTCGCACGCACCACGGTTTTTTTCCCTCCAGAGGCGGAGGCCTTCCCTCTTTTTTTCCCCTTCCTCCGCGCACTCGGTCCGTGCGCGCGGTCGCTGGTCGCCGCAGCGCGCGCGAGATGGCTCCGAAGTACCGCATGGCGGCGGTGAAGGAGGCTCCGGTGTTCCACCCGACGCCGGAGGAGTTCGAGGATCCGATTCGGTACGTGGCGTCGATACGCGCCGAGGCGGAGCCGTACGGCCTTTGCCGGATCGTCCCTCCCGCGGGGTGGGAGGTTCCGTTCCATCAGGACCCGGCGACGTTCTCGTTCAAGACGCGGATCCAGACGGTGAACGAGCTGCAGCTGAGGCTGAAGAAGGGCAAGCACCGCGGGTTCCGCGCGGAGTACGCGGACTTCATGCAGACCCAGGGCCAGAGCGTGACGCGCTCGCCGGTGTTCGCCGGGCGGAAATTGGACCTGCAGTCGCTCTACGACTGCGTCGCGAGCGGAGGCGGATTCGACGCCGCGTGCAGCGGCAAGCGGTGGCGCGACATCGCGAGGACGATCGTCTCCGCGGACGTCGGCCCGAGCGAGGCCTTCGCCCTGCGCCAGCTCTACCAGAAGTGGCTGCTCGCGTACGAGAAGCACAAGAAGCACCAGGAGAGCCTCTCGCCCACGGGCAAGGCCAAGGAGGCGGCTGCGACGAAGCGCGAGCGCGAGGAGGAGCGGAAACGCGAAAAGGCGGAGGCCAAGGCGGCGGCCGAGCGCGCGGCGGCGATGGACGAGGAGACCTCCGAGAAGGAGGAGGACGTCCTCGAGGCTCTCTTCGAGCTCGGCAACGCCGCGGATCCCCCGCCCAAGCGTCTCAAGCTCGAGCTGGTGCGCGCGATCCCGAGCGCGCGATCCCCGACCTTTTTTTTTTTTCTCGCGCGGACCGACGCGGTCGTCCGTGTCTCGCGCTTCCCCCGCCGCGGCCTCCGCGCGCGCCGCCGAGCGCCCGGCGCACCGCCGCGATCGCGGGGCCCGCGAGACGCGCGACTCTTCGTCCCGCTCGCGCCCCGCGCGCGCGACCCCGCGAGCTCGCGCGTTTTCGACCCCCCGCCCGCGTTCGAGACGCACCCCCTCCCCGATCGACTCACCGTCAACCCCGCCCTCCGCGCTCGTTTTTCTTTTTTCGCTCCCCAACCACCGCGCAGGGTCTCGAGGAGGTGGCCATGCAGGCGGAGGAGGAGGTGACGACCGCGGGATGCCAGAACTGCGGCGGAACTGCGCACGAGGAGTCCATGATCCTCTGCGACGGATGCGACCTCGGGTGCGCCACCCCTCCGCCCCCCGCCCGACCCCCGATCGCCGCACCGCATTCCCACCCCGCCTGCCCCGTCATCACGCCGGGGACTTCGGCCAGCGTCGGTCGGGAGCGGCCGCGGACGCGCGCTCAGAGCTCGAGGGCTCGCGCGACGGCAGGATCTGCGAGGGCCCTCTTCCGGGTGAAGATTTTTTTGTTTCTCGCCCGCCGCGCTCACGCCGCCTCCCCCCCCTCTTCCTCCGTCCTCCCCCCCTCGTTCGCGCAGGTACCACATGTACTGCCTCTCCCCTCCCATCGACGAGGTCCCCTCCGGGGACTGGTTCTGCCCCGACTGCATCGCGGCGGCGAACGACGCCGAGGACATCGGGTTCAACACGGGCAAGACGTTCACGATGGACGACTTCGAGGCGCACTGCAAAAAGTTTGGCGACGACTTCTTCGGCTCCGCGTCCGCGCACGAGTCCGCGACGCTCCGGGACATCGAGGAGGCGTTCTGGAAGATGGTCGAGGAGGGTCACGACGCGAAGAAGTCGGTGGAGGTGCACTACGGCGCCGACGTGGACACCTCCAAGGAGGGTTCGGCGTTCCCCCGAACCTGGGACCCCGACTTCGGCGCGCCGCCCGCCGAGGGCGTCGACGGCGAAGGCTCCTTCGACGCCGCCGCGGCTTCCGCGCGCGCGAAGGCGCGGGACGAGGCGGCGAAGCACCCCTGGAACCTCAACAACCTCCCGCGCTTGGGCCCGAGCGCCGATTCGGACGCCGCGCCCCCCCCGACATCGGCGGGGGGTTCGAAATCCAAATCGTCGGCGAAGGAGTCGCGTCCGAGGGACGGCGGCGCGGCGACGGTCGGCGCGTCGCACGGCGGTTCGCTCCTCCGCGGCGTCGACGACCACATCCCCGGCGTCCTCGTGCCTTGGCTGTACGTCGGGAGCATGTTCAGTTCCTTCTGTTGGCACTTCGAGGACCACATGCTGTACAGCGCCAACTACAACCACAGGGGCGCGGCGAAGACGTGGTACGGCGTTCCCGGCGCCGAGGCGGAGGCGTTTGAGCGGTGCTTCGAGAAGGCGATGCCGGACCTCTTCGCCGCGCAGCCCGATCTGCTGCTACAGCTCGTCACGATGCTCAGCCCGTCGCTTCTGCAGTCGGACGGCGTGCCGGTGTACCGCACGGACCAGAACGCGGGGGAGTTCGTCGTCACCTTCCCCCGGTCGTACCACTGCGGGTTCAACGCGGGGTTCAACGTCGCCGAGGCGGTGAATTTCGCCCCCGCGGATTGGCTCCGGTTCGGCGCCGACGGCGCGGCGAGGTACAGGTTCTACCGCAAACCGTCCGTCCTGTGCCACGACGAGCTCATATGCACCGTCGCGGAGGAGGCGGAGGAGAGCGGGAAGCTCAACCAGGACCTCGCGAGGTGGCTGCTGCCGGACCTGAAGAGGCTCAGGGACGAGGAGCGCGCGGGGAGGGAGAAGCTCGCGCAGGAGGGCGTGGTCAGGAGCCGGTGGTACGCGCCAAAGAAGCTCGCCGCCAAGGCCAAGGAGCGGAAACTCGAACGCGACGCCGCCGAGAGCGAACGGAAAGTCTCAGCCGCGGAGGCCGCGAGCGCGAGCCCGCCCGGGGGGTCGGGTCCCGCGAAGGAGAAGGAGAAGGGGGACAACAACAAGACGGGCGGCGAAAGAGGCGAAAGAGGCCGCGGGTCGAAGCGTGGCAAGGCGGCGAAAGAGGCGAAAGAGGCGAAAGAGGCGGCGGAGGCGTCTTCGCCCGAGAAGGGCGCGGCGGCGGCGAACGCGGCGAACGACGACTTGGCCGGATCAGGCGCGCCGAAACACTCGTCGCTCGACGCTTCGGCTGCTCTGGTCTCTTCTTCCTCCGGGGATTACTCGGCGTACCTCCCCGCGCGCAACGCGAACGGTGCGTACGACCGCGAGTGCACGATTTGCCGGCACATTTTGCACGTCTCGGGCGTCGCGTGCGCGTGCAATCCCGACCGCCCGGCGTGCCTGCGCCACTCCGCCGAGCTGTGCGACTGCCCCAACGCGAAGCGGGTCATGTTCTACCGCAAATCCGTCGCGCGGCTCGAGAGGATGTGCCGCGAGGTGGAGCGCCACGCCGGGTGTAAGAAGCAGAAATCGTCGGAGAAGGCCCAAAACCAAAAGGACGCCGCCGCGACCAAGGCGAGGGTCAAGCGCGCCGCCGCGTGGGTGCGGGAGGCGAAGGCGGCGCTCGCGGCGGCGGCGAAGCGCCCGCCCCGGGCGGACATCGCCGCGCCGCTCGAGCCCTCGAAGGGAGTATCGGACGAAGGGTCGAATCCGCTCGCGGAGCTCGAGCGACTCGCCGTCGCCGCCGAGGAGTTCACCTGGGCGGGCGAGGAGATGGACGAGACGCGCGCCGTCGCCGCCAAGGTGCACGTCGCCGTCGCGTTCCAAAAGGAACTCGCCGTCCTCAAGCGCCGCGTCGCCGCCGCGGAAATCGAGGGCGCCGACAAAGACCTCAGGTCGCTCTGGTCCGCCGAGCCCGCGAGCGCGGTGGACGACGCCGACGTCGTCGTCGCCGCCGCCGCCGGCGCGCCCATGCGCGTCCGCCGCGGCGGGAAGTACGTCGCGATGGAGACGGAACAGGAAGCCGCCGTGCGCCGCCGAGAGGAGGAAAAGCAGGAGCTTCAGAAGCGCCGAGCCGACGCCGAGGGGAAAGGAACCGCCGAAAACGAAAACGCCGCGGGCGAGGAACGGACGGCGTCCCCGAAGAAGGAGCCCGGAGAGGCGAAGGAGGCGGCGAAGGAGCAGGAGTATCCGGCGCCTTCTCCCGGCGCCGGCCCCGACGCCGCCTCCGCCGCCGTCCCCGCCAAACCCGCCGCCGCCGCGCCGCCGCGGCGCATGGCTCTGGTTCGCCTGCGTCAGCTCCTCGACGCCGCGCCGTTCCCTCTCTCGGCGGCGGACTCGGCGGCGTTCGCCGAGGCGCTCCGCGCGGCCGAGGACCTCGAGCACCGCGTCGTCCAGGCCCTCGGCGAGCGCCCGCACCCGAACCCGAAGAAGTGCGTGTCGCTCGCGGCGGAGACGGCGCGCGGTCCGCTCGAGGTGACGTCGGCGCGGCGGCTGAAGGACGCCGTCGCCGCGGCGCACGCGTGGAGCGAGCGCGCGAGGAAGGCGCTCCCGGGCCGGAGGCACAGAGCCTCGCTCAACAGGGCCGAGCTCCCCACGTTAGCCGACCTCGCGCGGCTCAAGCGGGACGCCGCGGGGCTCCCCGTGCAGCCGAACGACCTCCAAGCTCTGGACGCCGCCGCCGAGGAGACGACGGCGTGGGCGGCGGAGGCGGCGGCGCTCTTGCGCCCCGCGCGACAAAAAGGAAAAAGCGGCGCGTCGAGCTCCCCTCCGACGCTCGAGGAGGCGGAGAAGGCGCTCGTCGTCGGCGCCGCCGTCCCCGCGCGGTGCGACGAGCTCGAGGCGCTCGAGCTCGCCGTCGAGGAGGCGCGCGCGTGGGTGGAGGAGGCGCGCGAGGCGGACGAGGCGGACCGCCCGGTGGAGGTGCTCGAGGCGCTCGTCGAGAAAGCCACCAACGGGTCGCTCCGCGTCGTCCCGCGGGAGGTGGAGGCGCTCGCGGAACGCGCGAGGGTTCGCGCGTGGGCGGACCCCGCCGCGAAGGTGGCGGCGGGGAAGCCGCGCGTCGGGTCGCTCGCGGAGGTGAGGGAGTGCGTCCGCGCGGGCGCGGAAATCATCGAGGGACCCAGCGCGTCGGAACCCGGAGAGCGCGAGCAGGGCGCCCTGGCGCTCGCGGAGGAGAAGAAGGGATCCGCCGGGAAGCGTAAATCGTCGGATAAGAGCGCGACGGCGGCGGCGGAGGCCAAGAAGCCTGCGCGCGCGCTCGCGCCCGTGGACGATGCCAACGTCGCGGACGCCGAGCGCGCCCTCCTCGAGCGCCTTCGTTCGATCGTGCGCCAGGGCGAGGCGTGGGAGCGCCGGGCGGCGGCGTTCGCGAGCGTCGCGAGCAGCGTCGCTCGCGCCCCGGATGACGCCGCCCCGGACGCCTCCTCGCGGCTCACGCTCGAGGACGCCGAGAAGGCGGTTCGCGAGGCGCAGGCGATTCCCGCGACGCTCGAGGGGTACGCCTCGTTGGCCGCCGAAGCCGCGGAGGCGCGGCGGTGGGCTGAGAAGGCGCAGCTGTGCCTGAAGGGCAAGGCGCTGACCCGGCGCGGGCAGCAGGCGCCCCCGCCCGCGCTCGCGCACGCCGAGCGCCTCGTCCGCGACGCCGCCAAGTTCGCCGTCGTCGTCAAGGAGCTCAACCTCCTGGTCGAGCGCGTCGACGACGCCAAGGCGTGGGGGACGCGCGCGGAGGACGCGGTGGAGCGGTGGCGCGAACCGGGCGCGACGCAGGCGTTCGAGGCGCTCCTCGTGGACCACGAGCGATTCGGACTCGAGCTTCCCGCCGCCGCGGACGTCAGGGCGTGCCTCGCGTGCCTCGAGTGGGAGCGCGACGCCAAGGAAATCAAGCGGCGCGCGAACGCCGGCGGCGCGAACGACGAGGAGAAGGGAGGATCCCCCCAGAAAGGGTCGGGGGGGAGTTCGGGTTCGCCCGGGGGAGAAGGCTCGGCGGGGGAGAAGGCGTCGTCGTTGGACGCTCGGCCGTCGTTATCCGCGCTGGAGGACCTCCGCGAGCGCGCGGAGGACCTCGACCTGGACGGGATCGAGGAGGGCCTCGAGGAGGAGATCGCGTCGCGCCTGGAGCTCGTGGACGACTGGAACGCGCGCGTGGACGCCGCGCTCCGCGGGGTGTCCGCCGACGCGCCGAGCACGAAATCGGCCAAGGCGGAGGCGGGCGCCGCCTTTGGGTCGGCGGGCGGCGCCAGGGTCGCGGGCGGCCGGTTCGCCGCCAAGGACGCGGATTCCGACGCGGCGGCGGCGGCGGCGAACGCGGCGGATTCCGCCAACAACGCCAAGGCGGCGGCGGCGGCGCAGGGGGCCGCGGCGATGATGAGCGGCTCCGCCGCCATCGCCGCCGTCGCCGCCGCCGCCTCGGGCGCGGCGTCTTCGAAGCGGCCGACGCCGGAACAGATGCGCGTCCTCGCGGAGGAGGGGAAGACGCTCCCCGCGCTCGTGCCGAGGGTGGCGGAGCTGGAGCGGACCCTGGAGGAGCACGAGGAGTGGGTCGCGTCCGCGAGGGAACTCCTGGGACCGAAAAAACCCCCGAAGCCGCCCGAACCCGGGATCCCCGGGAACCCGGACGACGCGCGGGGCTCGGGCGCCGAGCTCGCCAAGGCGGCGCTCGAGGCGGCGACGGACGCCGAGGCGGCGGAGCGGCGGCGGAGGGAGAAGAAGAAGAAGGGAGGCAAAGGGGGGAAGGCGGGCGCGGAGGGCGCGAAGGCGAGCGGCGCGGACGCCGCCGCCCTGGACGCCGCGCAGAAGCGGGCAGAAGCGGAGCGGGCGGAGCGGACGCTCGAGCGCGTCGCCGAGCGCCTCGCCGAGCGGGAAGCCGCTCTCGCCGCGGGGGAGGACGGCGGCGGAGCCGGGGCGGGACCCGTTGGAACGGTTCCGGCGCGTCCCTCGATGGCGCGCGTCGCCGAGCTGTGCGCGGCGGGCGAGGGCTTGCCGCTCAAGTCGGAGGAGGGGACGGAGCTTGCCGCCGCCGCGCAGGCGGCGGCGGGGTGGACGGACCGGCTCAAGAAGCTCGTCGTGCGCCCTCGGTCGAGCGCGGGCGCGCACGCCATCGCGGTGGACGACGCGGCGACGGCGCTTCGCCTCGTGGCGGATTCGATTCGCGCGGCGATTTCCGATTTGGAGGGCACGGGCGAGCCCCCCGAGAGCGAGGAGGGTCAGTTTTGTCTGTGCCGCCAGCCCGGTGGGCGGGAGATGCTCGGGTGCGACGAGTGCGGGGACTGGTACCACCTTCGGTGCGCGCAGGTCACCGCCAACTTCGCGCGAACCGCGAAGCACTACGTGTGCCAGGCGTGCCGCGCCGCCAAGGGGGACGTGTTCAAGCTCCACCGCCCGGACGCGAGCACGCACAGGCACATCCACCGGACGCGACGGCCGAGCCTCGCGTCGCTCGGCGAGTTGCTCCTGGAGGCGATGGATTTCGTCGGCGAGGCGCCCGAGGAGGCGCTCATCGCGGAGGTGTTCCGGGAGCACGCGCGGTGGCGACGGGCCGTGCGGGCGGCGAAGGCGCGCCGCGAGAGTATCGTGGGCGTGGAGACGGCGGCGCGGGCGGCGAAGGAGGCGTGGGAGGCGGCGGAGGCGCTCGCGGCGGTGCCGCGGGACGCGCGGCGGGCGCGGATCCAGGAGGTTTCCGATCGCGCGGCGGCGGTGCAGCACGCGCAGTTGCTCGCGGGGACGACCGCGATGGCGGCGGCGCTTCTCGGCGCGGGGGGTCAGGGCACCGCGGCGACGGCGCTCGAGGCGACGCAGCGCGCCGCGCACATGCCCCCCGAGCAGCAGCTGGACGCGCTCGGGCAGCAGGTGGCGGGGGCGGTGGCGATTAAGCAGCAGCAGCTGATGCAGCTCAAATCCGCCGTGACGGCGGCGGCGACGGCGGCGGGGCTCGCGCCCGTCGGAACCGACGGCGGGGCGAGCTCCGTCGCCGCCGCCGCCGACTCCGCCGCGCCGTTTGAGGCGATGCTCGTCGGGCAGCTGCAGGAGATCGGGACGTTCGTGCACCAGCTCGCGACGACGCAGCAGCAGGCGCAGACGCAGAGAGCCGCGGGAGGCATGGAGGCGGAGATCGCCGCCGGGCAGTATCAGCTCCTCATCCAGGTGATGATGCTGCAGCAGCACTACGTCAACCTGTGCAAGCAGCACGACGTGCAGCTGGACGCGCTGGGGAGCACCCTGCTCGAGCAGCAGCGCGTCACCGCCTCCGCCGCCGCGGCGGCGATGGAGCAGGACCAGGAGGACGACCCGGACGCCGAGCCCGCGCCCGGGTGGAACGAAGCCGCGGCGGCGGCGGCGGCGGCGGCGGCGGCGAAGGAACGACCCAAAACGCCAACCGAGGAAAACGTCGCCGAGCCGGAAAAAACCGCCGACGCCGACGCGAACGCGAAGAAGGCGGAGGACGAGGCGGAGAAGGTGGAGAAGGCGGAGGGCGAGGCGAACGCGGCGGGCGAGGCGAAGGCGGAGGGCGAGGCGAAGGCGGAGGGCGAGGCGAAGGCGGAGGGCGAGGCG
>MDSW01168510.1_pt1 | contig 10548 bp, 13 predicted proteins | sample 811171 | NCBI WGS metagenome assembly MDSW01 (sample SAMN05326641, study PRJNA326480) | marine metagenome | isolation source: seawater | place: Atlantic Ocean: North West | collected 2012 | reverse complement strand
TTTTACCACTTGCTGTTATAAGAAAACTACCTTTACCCCTTACAAATGATAAATTTTTTCTTTTATAATTCGGTGCTAAAGCGCTCATATTTACTTATATTTTTTTTTACTACATTTGGAAGTTTAATTTACAACCACAAGTTATAAATCTAGTTTATTTGTTGAAAAATATTAAAAAAAACTTGTATAAATCTCTAATATGCAACATCATGTTATATAAGATTTAATTAACACTAAATGTAGTATAAATAATGAGTTGGACTGAGGAAAAAGTAAATAGATTAAAAGAGCTTTGGGGTAAAGGCCAAACAGCAAGTCAAATAGCTGAAATAATTGGTGGAGTTTCAAGGAACGCAGTTATTGGAAAAGCCCACCGTTTAAATCTTTCATCAAAAATAAAAACAAGAACAACATCGAACACAAATAAAAACACATCTAAAGTAAATCACGAAACTAGTTTCAGAGGCAGAAGAGGAAAGTTCAAGTCGCTTCTCTTAAATAAGGATTTCGAGCCTGCAAAAAATCTTAGTTTAGAAGAACTTACTGAAGATACCTGCAAATATATGGAAGGAAATCCAAATGAAAAAGATGCAAGTTTTTGTGGAAGAAAAAACGTAGAAAAATTTTCGTACTGTCCCTTGCATTTAATGATTGTATTTCAACCTAAAGGAAAAAAAGAGGAATTGACTGAGAAAGATGAAGATATGCCAAAATTTATTCAAAAAAAAATTAAAACTGCTTAATCTAGTAATTTTTTCTTTGCTTTTTTAAATTCCTCATCTGAAATAGCTCCAACTTTTCTTAGTTGATTAAGTTTCTCTATTTCATCTGATATTTTATAATTACTTTCATCAGTTTGATAAACATCGTTGTTTTCTTTTTCTTTTTCATCATCGTTGTTGTTATTAATATTTCTTCTTGCTTCTATACCCATGCTAATTGGTTTAGCCGCAATAATTATTACTGTTATTAACAAAAAAACACAGATTCCAATAACTAAATAGGTCATTTTATTTTTTCTTCATCAACTTTTGCAAATTGACCACCTGATCTCCAATTATAAGAATATTTTTCTACTTCTATATCAAATTTTCTGTTCGTTTGAAAACCCAAGTCATAATTAGTCCTATAAATTCCTGAACTGCAATTATCATATTTTAATAAATTAAGTTGATCTTCAGTAAGTAGAGGTTTAGGAAATAATTGTAAGATTTTAGCTGAAAGTTTAGCAATCGGCAAAGGTAATGGTAATAAAATTCTTTTCTTACTTATTGCATTTAATAATTTTTGTAAAATTTCTTTAAAAGTTAGTATATCTGGACCTACACATTCAAGTGTAAGATTATTATTTTCTCTTTCAATTAAACTTTGAATTATATCAACCAAGTCTGTCACATGAATAGGTGCAAATTTTGTTTTTCCATTAAAATATAAAGGCATTATTGGAAGAATACTGAGTAAAGACATAAAGCTTGTCGTAAAATTATCATCAACTGAGTAAACAATTGATGGTTTAATAATTATATAGTTTTTAAAATTTTTTATTATTTTTTTTTCTCCATTCAATTTACTAATCGCATAGTTGCTATCTTTAGATTGTTCAATTCCTAGAGCTGATAAATGTATAAATTTGTCTAAAGAGTATTTTTTTGCTTTTTGAGACAACATGTCTGGTAAATCTGTATGAATTAATTTAAATTGATCTTTTCTTTTCTCATATAATATACCTATTAAATTGATGCAAATAGATGCTTTTCTCATTAAATCGTCTATCTTTTCACTGTTAAAATTTTTCAATTCAACTAAATCTAAGTATCCTGGATTTGCTTGTGTTTTTAGTATGTAGCCAGCACGGTGTATATTTCTAGTGACTGCTGTAATCTTATAGTTATTTTTGGTAAGCTTTCTTATAAGATTTCTGCCTATTTGGCCAGATGCACCGAAAAGTAGAATTTCTTTTTGTTTCATATATATATTTATTAAATGAATTTAGATATTAAATTACACAATGAAGATTTGCCAGATCAATTAGTTCTAAGTGACAAAATAGCAGTAGATTGTGAATTTATGGGCCTCAATGTTGAGAGAGATAGACTTTGCCTAGTTCAAATTTCAACTGGAAAAAACGATGCCCATATTATTAAATTAAATAGAGAAACATATAATGCTCCAAATCTAAAAAGCGTTCTTAAAAATAAAAATATTAATAAAATATTTCATTATGCAAGAGCAGATTTATTATTTATCAAAAAATATCTAAATGTTGATGTTGAAAACGTTAATTGTACAAAAATAATGAGTAAAATAGCAAGAAGTTATAGTGATAAACATGGTTTAAAAGATTTAATTAAAGAGTTTACTGGAAATGACATAAACAAAAATTTACAATCTTCAGATTTTGGAGGAGATTTGTCTGAAAAACAGTTGCAATATTGTGCTAAAGACGTGGTTTTCTTGCACAAAATTTTTTATTCTTTAGAGAAAATATTGATAAGAGAGAAAAGAGATAAATTGTATGATGATACAATAAAATTTATTAATACCAGAGTTAATTTAGATATTTCATCTTTTACCTCGGATATTTGGTCTCATTAAATGAAAAAAAAAAAAATTCAAAATATTGCGAAAGATGTAATTCAATTTGAAATTGAAGCTCTAAAAAATTTAAAAAAAAACTTAGGAAATAGTTTTAGTGAAATATTGAAAATAATTCTTAGTTGTAAGGATGGAAAAGTTATTATATCTGGAGTTGGAAAAAGTGGTATTATAGGAAAAAAATGGGCAGCTACTTTTTCATCTACAGGTACGCCAGCTTTCTTTTTAGATGCATCTGGAGCTAGTCATGGAGATATGGGTCAGATAACATCTAAAGATGTAGTTATATTAATAAGTAATAGTGGAGAAAGTGATGAGCTAAAAAATATTATTCAATATACATCAAGAAATAAAGATATAAAACTCATTGGAGTCACGTCAAGCAAAGACTCGGTTTTATATAAAAATTCTGATGCAGCTTTTTTAATGCCAAATATAAAAGAAGCGGGTCCAGAAAATATTGTTCCAACATCTTCAACTACAGCACAACTAGCCTTGGGGGATGCAATAGCAATAGCCTGCATGAAAAATAAAAATTTTACTAAATTTGATTTTAAGAAATTTCATCCTGGTGGATCATTATCTGTTAAACTTAAAACTGTTGGAGATTTAATGATAAAAGGAAATAAAGTTCCTAAAATTAATGAAAATATTATAATGAAGAAAGCCATTAAAATTATAGATAATAAAAAACTAGGGGTTTTAATTGTAACAAGAAAAAATGGATACACATGTGGTATTATAACAGATGGTGATCTTAAAAGAATAGCTCAGAAACACCCAAATTTTGAAAATATTGAGGTAAGAAAAGTCATGAAAACAAACCCTATAAGTGTAGAAGAAAATACTTTAGCAGCCTCTGCATTGTCTATGATGAACTTAAAAAAAATTACTTCGTTATGTGTGCATAATAGAAAGTTGAAAAAAAAGACTATCGGATTATTACATATGCATGACATTTTAAGATCAAATATAAATTAATGTCTGTAAAATCATTGCTACAAATAATATTATTTTTATTAATTATTATAATAGTTGGAGGTATCTATATTCTATATTTTTATGCTGGACCGGACAAAAATAAAGTGGTTATTACAAATGAGCTCAATTTAGAAAAATCAAAAGATAAAACAGACTTATTAGAAAACCAAGAAATATTGGAAGGAATTAATACCAAAAAAGATGAAAAAGTAGAAAATATAGCTGATATTTCATCCAAAAATTATAATGTAGATAAAACTGTAATAAAAGAAAAAGAAAATAAAAAGATTACAAATAATTTTAATAAAAATCAAAATTTAGAAAATTTAGAAAATTTCACTAAAGATATTGAATATATAACTACAAATAAAAATGGAGATGTTTTCAAAATTAAAGCTCAGTACGGAAAAACTAATTTAAAAAATAGTGATATTTTAGACCTTATAAATGTTGATGGTTCAATCATCTCTAATAATCGATCTGATATATATATTTCATCAATTTATGCGGAGTATAACTATTCTAATCAAAATTCGAAATTTTATGAGAACGTTGAAATTAAGTACGAAAATAAAATTATTAAGTGCGATAACTTAGATTTAAATATCACTGACAATATAGCAGTTGGATATAACAATGTTACAGTTGAAGACAATAATTCATTAATGAAAGCAAAAAAAATCACTATGAATATGATAACTAAAGATATAAGTATAAATTCTGACGACAAAATTGAAATTACAACAAACTAATGGCTCTAATTAAAAAATTTAAGATAGAAAGTTACAAAACCTCAGAACCTATTGTTGAATTAAAAAATATTTCAGTATTTTATAATAAAAGACAAATAATAGACAATTTAAATTTAAAAATAAATAAACAAGAAATACTTGGAATGTTAGGTCCAAATGGAGTCGGTAAATCAACTATATTTAATCTCATAACAGGTTTGAAAAATCCAAATTATGGAGAAATATTTATTGATGGCATTAAGTCTACAAAATTACCTATCAATGAGAGGTTCACAAAATTTAAATTAGGTCTGGTTCCACAATATGGTGGTCTTATACACGATTTGGCTTTGTATGATAACTTAAAATTAGTCTCTGAAATACATATAAAAAATAAAGAATTAAGAGAGCACAAATTAAATAAATTGATTAGTCAATTTGAGTTTGAGTCTTTGTTAAAAGTCAAATCAAAGAATTTATCAGGTGGTCAAAAGAAAAAGCTAGTAATCGCAATGGCATTAATTAACGATCCAAAAATTTTGCTTTTAGATGAGCCATTCGCAGCTTTAGATATTTTAACAATTAAAATGTTGCAGGAAATAATACTTAATTTACAAGCTTCTGAAGAAATTTCTATAGTTGTTTGTGATCACCAAGCTAGAGATCTTTTAAATTGTGTAGATAGAGCAATTATACTCTCTAATGGAAAAATTATTGCATCAGGAAGTCCAAGTGAGGTGATTAGCAATAAAGAAGCTAAGACAATGTATTTCGGAGATGAATTTAATATAAGCTGATTCATCTATGAAAAATCACATAATAATTAATAAGAAAATTAAAAGTTTCAACGATGAGATTTCTGTAAGCGGTGACAAAAGTATATCTATAAGATGTGTTTTATTAGCATCTCAAAGTATTGGAATATCAAAAATACACAATTTGTTGGAGTCAGAAGATGTAATTAATTCTTTAAAATCAATAAAAAAGTTAGGAATAAAATATAAAAAGAAAAGAGACTACCATCTTATAAAAGGTTTTGGTCTAAATGGATTTAAAACAAATAAAAAAATAAATCTTAATGCTGGAAACTCTGGAACGTTTGCCAGGTTAATTTTAGGTTTGCTTGTTAACTCTAGAAATGAAATTAAAATAGTAGGTGACAAGAGTCTCTCGAGTAGAGATTTTTCTAGAGTGACAGAGCCTCTAAAAAAATTTGGAGCAATATTAAGTTCAAATAAAAATAGTTTGCCGGTTAAAATAATTGGTACGAAATTTTTAAGGCCAATAAATTATGAAGAAAAACTTGGAAGTGCACAATGTAAAAGTGCGGTAATTCTAGCAGCAATTAAAACTCCAGGTACAACAAAAATAAAAGCAAAAAAATCCAGAGACCACACTGAGCTTCTTTTAAAAAGCCTGGGTTTTCCGATTAAAGTTAAAAAAAATAAAAATTTTGATTTCATAGAAATTAATGGGCAAAATGACTTCAGAGGATTTAATTACAATATTCCTGGTGATATTAGCTCATCTGCATTTTTTTTAGTATTAACTCTTTTATCAAAAGAATCAAAACTTAAAATAATGAATGTAAATGTTAACAAATCTAGAACAGGTATAATTAAAATTCTTAATATGATGAATGCAAATATATTATTAAAGAATAAAAAAGTGTACAAAGGTGAAACTGTTGCAGATATTTATGTAAAGAGTAAAAAAAATCTCAAAAGTATAAAATGTCCAAAAAATTTAAATAGTTCTGCAATTGATGAGTTTTTATTAATTTTTTTAGTAGCGGCAAAATCTAATGGAATTTCCTCTTTTAAAGACTTGAGTGAGTTGAATAAAAAAGAGAGTCCTAGGCTAGATATTGCAATAAGCTTTTTAAAGAAAATTGGCATAAAGGTGAAGAGAAATAAAGACGACATTAAGATATATGGCAATTCTAAACTTGAATTAAATGGTAAATTTATTGTTGAAAATTTTAAAAAAGATCACAGAGTTTTCATGATGTCATGTGTAGCAGCGTTAACTTTGGGGGGCGAATGGAAAATTAATGATAAAGATTCTATAAATTCTTCTTTCCCAAAATTTTTAAAATTAATTAAAAAACTAGGTGCTAAGATAAATTGAGAAAAAGAAAGAATATAATTACAGTTGCAATAGACTCTCCTGCAGCAGCTGGTGCAGGTACTCAAGCCATGTATATAGCAAAAGAATATAAACTATTATATTTAGATACTGGAAAAATTTATAGATTAATTGCAAAATTAAAATTATCTCACGGTAAGAAATTTAATTACAGCTTTTTAAAAAAAAAAATTAATAATATAAAAATTGAACAGCTAAATGATAAACAATTAATTTCAGATGAAATAGCAAAATATGCATCGATTGTTGCTAAGGATATAAATATTAGAAAATTAGTCAAAAGTTTCCAATTAAATTGTGCTTACAATCCTCCAAGAAAATATTCTGGCTCAGTTCTTGATGGTAGAGATATTACTTCTGTAATAATGAAAGATGCAATGTTCAAATTTTATATTACTGCAAATTTAAAAGTCAGAGCAAAGCGAAGGCACGCAGAATTTAAAAAACTAAAAAAAAAGATAAGTTATAAAGAAGTTCTAAAAAGCCTTAGAAAACGTGATTATTTGGATAAAAATAGAATTCACAGTCCATTGAAAAAAACACAAGATTCGATCTTGATTAATACTTCTAAATTAAGTAAGAAAGCGTGCTTTAATATAATAAAGAATATAATTGATAACAAAATAAATACTTAATGGAAATTTATAAAGATTTAAAATCACCAAAAAATCAACATTTTGAAAAACTATTAAACTCTCAATTATCAAGAAATAAAATAGAAGAAGGTAAAATCATAGATGGTAAAATTACCAAAATAACTGAAAAATTTGTTTTTGTTTTTATCCCTGGCTTAAAAAGTGAACCGATTATAGACATAAATGAACTAAAAATGATTGGATTAAAAGATAAAATCTTGGTTGGAGAAAATATTCCAGTTTTATTGGAAAAAATTGAAGACAAAAATGGTGAGGTGGTAGTCTCTGCTATAAAAGCTCAGAAGATTAAAGGATGGTATGAGTTGGAAAAAGCTTATGAAAATAATTTATCTATTATAGGTAAAATTACTAGCAAATGTAAAGGTGGGGTTATAGTTGAGCATAGTGAAACTGGTTCTTTAATGTTCTGCCCTGGTTCTCAAATTAGCGACAAACCATTAAAAAGTATTGACCATTTAATTGGAGTTGAACAAAAATTCGCAATAATAAAGCTAGACAAAATTAGAGGTAACGCATGTGTCTCGAGAAGACAAATTGTTTCATCAAATAAAAGAGAGGATAAAGCAAAAATAATTGAGAAGTTTAAAGTTGGAGACGTTATTAAAGATGCTGTAGTTAAAGGATATTCCTCTTTTGGATGTTTTTTTGAGGTAAATAACGAAATAGATGTTCTTGTACATTTACAAGAAATTTCATATTCAAGAGTTAATCATCCTGATGAAATCTTTAATATTGGGGAAAAACATGATTTAAAAGTTATTTCAATTGATAATGAGAAATTACAGATCGGCTGCTCAATAAAACAATTATCCCCTGATCCATTTGAGCATATTAGTAATTATAAAATTGGCGAAAAATACAAAGTAAAAGTGGATAAAATAACAGATTATGGATGTTTCTGTTCTTTAGAGCCTGGTCTTAGTACATTATTACACAGTAGTGAAATGAGTTGGACAAAAAGAAATATAATTCCAAAAAAAATATTTAAAGTAGGTGACATGATTGAATGTGTAATTACTGAAATTGACAAGGAGAAAAGAAGAATAGCAATATCCCATAAATTAGCAATGGAGAATCCATACGTTACGTTAGAAAAAAGATTTCCAGAGGGCAGTGAGGTAAACGGTACAGTTTCAAGCTCAAATGAATATGCATTATATATTAAACTTGATGATTTTGAAATTGATGGTTTTTTGCATGCGAATGATTTGAGTTATACAAATAATCCAGAAGAAGAGTTAAAGAAATTTAAAAAGGATGATAAACTTAAAGTTAAAGTGCTTGAAATTAAAAAGGATGAACAAAAAGTTAGGGTTGGACTTAAGCAATTAGGAAAAGATCCATTCGATTGGTTTAATGACAAGAAAGTAAATGATATCATAACCGTTCTTGTTGTTTCATCTGATAATAAAGGACTAACAGTCAAACCTGAAAACTGTGAGCTAGACTTTCTGATTAAAAAATCAAATATAGCTGTAAATTCATCAGATGCTAGACCTTCAAGATTTGTTGGTGGTGAAAGAATAGATGCTGCTATAGCAGAGCTAAATAAAGAGAAAAGAAAAGTAAGCTTAAGCATTAAACTACTTGAGGAATTGCAAAATAAAGAGGCTGTATCAAAATTTTCTAGCCCTTTAAGTGGTAAAAACTTACCTTTTTCATCGCTATCTGAAAAACTGAGTGACAAAAAAAGTAGTGAACAAGATGAAGAGTAAGTAGTTGCCGACTAAAAAATCAGATCTCTTAAAAATACTAACTAATAACTACCCAAATTTTTATAAGAAAGATCTTAGCAAACTTTTAGATATTTTTGTATTTGAAATTAAAAATTCTTTGAAAAGAAAGGAAAGAGTTGAACTTAGAGATGTCTTTTCTTTAGAACCAAAATTACGAAAAGCTAAATATGCAAGGAATCCAAAAACAAATGAAAAAATTTTTATCGAAGAAAAATATAGTATTAATTTTAAATCATCTAAATATTGGTCTAAAAAAATAAATGAAAAAATATAAAGTATTTATTGCTTGTGATACGAAAGATATTAAAAAAATTAGAATGATTATAAAAGAAACCCAAAATACAAAAATATTTTTTGGTTATAAATTTGGATTGGAATTTCTAAATTCAAAAAATGGAAGAAATTATATAAGATCATTAAAAAAACTGACTATATTCGGTGATTACAAATTTTTAGATATACCAAACACTTGTTCATCAGCAATTAAAGCTGTCAGTGATTTGAAATTTAAATATCTAACAATTCATATAAGTTCTGGTCTAGATGCTTTAAGAGCAGCAAAAAAAGCTTCAAAAAAAACAAATCTAATTGGTGTAACAGTATTGACTTCATTAAATAATAAAGGATTAAAAGAAATAGGTTACAACAAAGATGTAAAAAAATTAGTACTCCATCAAGCTAAATTGGCAACTAAAGCAAAACTAGATGCTATTGTTTGTAGCGCACAAGAAGTAAAAATTGTAAAAAGTGTATTCAAAGGAGAAATTATAACACCTGGGATTAGATTTAGTTCAAAAAAAGATGATCAGAAAAGAATATTAACTCCAAAAAAAGCTTTTGAAAACGGAGCTGACTGGTGTGTTATAGGTAGAAATATAACTAAAGGAAATATAAAAAAAAATATTCAATCATTAATTAAACATTTAAATCTATGATTAAAGGTCTAAAGATTTGTGGCATATCTGAACCCAAAACTTTAAACTATATATTAAATCATCGGTATCCACCAAAATTTATTGGCTTCATAACTAATTACAAAAAAAGTAAAAGATTTGTTGAGTACAACAAATTAAAAGACTTAATTAATGTTGACAAAAAACAAATAAAATTTACTTCAGTACTTGTAAATCCAACAGATGAAATTTTAGAAAAAATACAAGATTTAAATTTTGATTACTATCAACTCTATGACGTCGGGCCTGAAAGAACAAAAGAAATTAAAATAAAATATGGAATAAAAATAATAACTGCAATTACAGTTTCGGGAGAAAGTGACGTAATTAAATATAAAAAATACTTAAAGATATCAGATATAATTTTATTTGACTCTAAAGGATATCATAAATCTGAAAGTTTTGATCATAAACTGCTAGATATTGTGCCTTATGAATTAAATAAAATGATTGCAGGAGATATACAAATAGAAGATATTCCAAATTTTAAAAATAAAAACCTTATTATTGATCTAAGTGGAGCGTTAGAAGACGAAAATGGAAAAAAAGATATAAGTAAAATTAATAAATTGTTAAACTTATCTGCAAAAATATGAAACTTAAAAAAGGAATTCCTGTAATAGACCAAGGCAATAAACTTGGATTTTGGGGAGGCAAATTTGGAGGTAACTTTGTTCCCGAAACCTTAAAAAAACCTATCGAAGATTTAGAAGTACTATTTAACAAACTTAAAAAAGATAAAAAATTT
>MDSW01150393.1_pt1 | contig 10548 bp, 8 predicted proteins | sample 811171 | NCBI WGS metagenome assembly MDSW01 (sample SAMN05326641, study PRJNA326480) | marine metagenome | isolation source: seawater | place: Atlantic Ocean: North West | collected 2012 | reverse complement strand
AGTTCCACCTAAATATACTTTAATTCCGTTTTCATGATATAATTTTATTTTTTCTTTTATGTTTTTTGTAATTAGTGCAGTTCCAAAACCAAATTTTATAATATCAATAAAATCTTTACTAGAATCTATAAGCATTTTTGCTTCTTGTGTAGAAATACCTTTGTCCATGACCATGGTTAATCCCTTTTTTCTAGGCCTTTCAGGTCTATTAGGTATATTAGGTAATTGAATCATTTTATTTTTATAACATGTTAATTATTTGCAAAAGTATTAAAATGATCATATTCTTTAGTTATTAGTGTAGAAAAGTTATTTACATTTGTTTTTATTAGTATGATATATGGTTTTAATTAAATCAATTTCAGGTGTTAGAGGTATAGTTTTTGAAGATGACTCATCAGGTTTATCTTCTTTAGAAATTACTCAATGTGTTAAACAGTTTCTCACTTGGGTAATTAATAAAAATAAATCTTTTAAAAAGCCTATTCGCCTTGCTATTGGTAGAGATGGCCGTTGTAGTGGTGAAAAAATATCCACTTTAATTATTGATATTTTACTTGAATCAGGTACTGATGTCTTAGATTTAGGGTTAACAACCACTCCATCTGTTCAGCTTGCTATTATGACTGAAAATTGTGTAGGAGGTATTATGATATCAGCGAGTCATAATCCAAAAAAATGGAATGGTTTAAAGCTATTAAATGATGCTGGAGAATTTTTATCTAAACAAGACGGTTTAGAAGTCTTTTCTCTTAAAAAATTTAAGACTTTTGAAGCTAATCAAAAACTCTCAATTATTGACTACAAAACAAAGCATATACAATCTATTCTTGATTTAATAGATGTAAAGATCAACCAAATCAAGAAGCAAAAATTTAAAATCGTTGTTGATGGTATTAATTCCTCAGGTGGTATTTATGTCCCATTTTTACTAAGTCAATTAGATGTTGAGGTAGTGAAAATAAATTGTATATCAAATGGTCTGTTTGCACATAGTCCTGAGCCATTACCTGAAAATTTAACACAATTGTCGTCTAGTGTTAAAGATCATAATGCTGACCTAGGTATTGCAGTTGATCCAGATGTTGATCGATTAGTTCTTGTTTGTGAGGATGGCACTTTTTTTGGTGAAGAGTATACTATTGTAGCTATTGTTCAATATATTATTTCTTGTTATCCTAATGCCAATGTTGTTACTAATCTTTCTACTACTAGAGCGGTTCAGGATGTTGTTCAGAATTTAGGTTCTAAGCATTTTGAATCTGCTGTTGGTGAAATAAATGTTGTTGAATTAATGAAAGAAAAAAATGCTATTATTGGGGGTGAAGGCAGTGGGGGAGTAATCTTCTCAAAGTCACACTATGGACGAGATGCTTTGGTGGGTATTGCACTTTTTTTATCACTTTTATCTACTTCTAAATTATCTGCATCAGAGCTTAAAAAGTCACTTCCAAGTTATTTTATGTTAAAGGATAAAGTATTATTAGGGAATAATATTTCTTTTGATTTTCCAGGCTTTATTAAGCATAGTATTAATATATGTAAAAAAGACAATTTAGATTACAAGCTAATAGATGGCATAAAAATATATTATAAATGTGGTAGCTGGACGCATGTCAGGTCTTCAAATACTGAACCAATTATACGTTTGATTATTGAATCTAAAAAACAAAAAAAAGCTCTTAAAATTAAAAAGACTCTATTAGAAAGTATAAATAATTTTTTAATATAAATTTACATTGATGAAGAAAGTATATTTAGATAATGCTGCTACTACTGAATTAGATTCAGAGGTTTTGGAAGTTATGGTTCAGTCTATGAAAGATGATTATGGTAACCCTTCTTCTAGTCATTCTTTTGGTAGAAAAAGCAGGTCAGTTATTGAGACTTCAAGAAGAAATATTGCTACATTTTTAAATGCACATTCATCTGAGATTTTTTTCACTTCTGGCGGCACGGAAGCAGATAATATGGCAATTAGAGGAGCTGTTCGGGATGCAGGTGTTACTCATATTATTACTTCTAAGATTGAGCATCCAGCTGTAATTAACACTGTTGCGCATTTAGTTAGAAAAAATAAAATTTCTGTTGATTATGTTAATATTGATAAATCAGGTGTGATAGATTTTTTTCATTTAGAAGAACTATTATCTAATAATAACAATGTTTTAGTAAGTTTAATGCATGGTAATAATGAAATAGGTAATTTACTGGATTTACAGAAAGTAAGTATTTTATGTAAAAAACATAATGCTTTATTTCATTCAGATACTGTGCAAACTATCGGTCATTATAATTTTGATTTAGAACAATTAAAGATAGATTTTTTGACTTGTTCAGCTCATAAATTTCATGGCCCTAAGGGGGTGGGATTTTTATACATTAACAAAGATATTAATATTACTCCTTTGATTCATGGTGGCTCTCAGGAACGCGATATGCGTGCTGGAACAGAATGTGTATATGGTATTTTAGGTTTAGCAAAAGCTATGGAAGTTTCGTATAGAGATTTGCAAGGTCATCGTCATCATATAGAGAAATTAAAGCGATATATGATTGAAGAAATAACTAAAAAGTTACCTATGATTTCATTTAACGGCACTTGTATCGATTTTAACCATAGTCTTTATACTGTTTTAAGTTTATCTTTCCCTAAAGATGATTATGGTAATTTATTATTATTTAATCTTGATTTACTTGGTATATCTTGTTCCGGAGGAAGTGCATGTAGCTCTGGCAACACAAGTCAGTCACATGTAATTTCTGCAATAGAAACTCAAAATGGACCTATTGTTAGATTTTCATTTAGTCGCTTTAATACTCTAGATGATATAGATGCTGCTATCAATCATTTAGCAAGTTTATTTGATTAGTAGTAGTGTAATCGTCGCACTTCTGATATGTATTTAGCTAATCTAATCACTTGTTTTGTATAGCCAAATTCATTATCATACCATACATACAGAATAATGTTATGACCATCTTCTGATACAATAGTAGAAGGAGAATCAAAAATAGCAGAACCTGTGCTGCCAATAATGTCACTTGATACAAGTTCTGTATTCATTGAAAATTTTATTTGATTTACTAAGGGGCCTTCTAATGCTGCTGTACGCATTAATTCAGTGATTTTATCAAAAGACATCTTATTCTTTATATTTAGGTTAATGATTGCTAATGATCCATTTGGAGTAGGTACTCTAATTGCATTTGCAGTTAATTTGTTTTCTAATTCAGGAATTACTTTAGTAACAGCTTTGCCTGCACCTGTTGAAGTAATTACCATATTGATAGCAGCCGATCTGCCTCTTCGACTTTTCGAATGCATATTATCTAATAAGTTTTGATCATTTGTATATGCGTGTATTGTTTCTATGTGACCTTTGTGAATATGTGCATTATCATTGATAACCTTAAGTATTGGAGCAATTGCATTTGTAGTACATGATGCTGCTGAAATAATTTGATCTTCTTTAATATTGACATCACTTTGATTAACACCATATACTATGTTTGGTATTCCTGCACCAGGTGCTGTTAAAAGCACTTTATTAACACCACTTAATTCAAGATGTTTTTTTAAGCTTGCATCATCTTTATATATGCCTGTGTTATCAATTAATAGCGCATTATGAATGCCATATTCTTCTAATCTATGTTTATTTTCTTCATCAAAAAACTGTATTTTTTGACCATTAATTACAATTGAGTAGTCATTGTCATTAATCTCAATTGAGCTGGCAAACTTTCCATGCACGGAATCTTGGCGTAAAAGTGCACATCGTTTATGTAGTGATTTGGCGTCTATTTTTCTTAAAATCACCCCCTTTAATCTTAATTGTTGCCCTTTTCCAGCTTGTTTAATTAATTCTCTTGCACATAATCTTCCAATTCTGCCAAATCCAAATAATACAACATCTTTTGATTTTTGATGTTTGTCTTTTGAATTTTTTATAAAGCCAATTTTTTCATTTAAAAAGCTTTCTATATTCTTGTATTGTGATTTTTCAGAATTATATTCATAAGCTAGCTTTCCAATGTCAATTTTTGATGGTGCTAGGTCCATTTTAGTTAATTCATTTGCTAAACTAGAAGACTCAAAAATGCTGATAGGCTTTTTTACAAAATCACTAGCATATTGATGAAGTCTAAGAATTTCCGATACATTTTCATCAAGTAAATGTCTTCTAAAAAGCACTAGTTCAATGCCTTTTTCATATAATAAACTACTAACAGAATGCATTAATTTTGTTGCAGCTTTTTCTTCAGATATAAACGCGTCAAGTTTCTCAGAATAATTTTGTTTCATGTTAGTATATTTTTAATTTAATGACACAAAAAGACTTAAAATTAGGTCTCAACAAAAGTAGTTTTTTTATTTCTTTATTTTTGCAATTGTATATATTCTTTTTAAATGATTAATTTTTTTAAATATAATTCTGCTGGCAATGATTTTATTATTATTGATAATAGATTAGAAGAGTTTTCTATTGACACTAAATTAATACAAAAATTATGCAATAGAAACTTTGGTATTGGAGCAGATGGCTTAATATTATTAGAGTCTCACAATCAAAGTAACTACTTTATGAATTATTTTAATTCAGATGGTTTGCCAGCTTCTTTGTGTGGTAATGGCAGTATGTGTTGTGGTCATTTTGCAAGTAGATTAAATATTCTGAATAATGCTGATTTGAATTTTAAAGGTTCTTTTGCCACAAGAGAAGGTGTGTTTGATATTGTTGTAAATGAAAATAATTTAGTTTGTATGCAGATGCCGCATGTTTTAGATTACAGTATTATCAATAATGATATTATTATCAATACTGGTTCTCCACATTATATTAAGTTTGCCAAAAAAATAGAGAGTTTAGACGTTAATAAAGAAGGTGCAGATATTCGGTATAGTCAAAAATTTCTTCAAGATGGTATTAATGTCACTTTTGTAGAGCAAAATGATTCAGATATTTTTATACGCACCTATGAAAGAGGTGTAGAGTCAGAAACATTGTCTTGTGGTACTGGCGTAGTCGCTGCCGCACTTTCTCTGTGGATTCAAAAAATGATACATTTAAAAAATGATATTATAATTAGAACAAAAGGAGGTGTTTTACAAGTTTCATTTAAATATAATGAACACATGGATACGTTTTCTGACATTACATTATCCAATAGGGTTGAATGTGTGTTTCAAGGTCAAATGTCTATTCCAAAATTTTAATGCGTTATTTAAAAGCTTATTTTCTTATTTTATTATTTCTTGCTGCTTGTAAGAATGAGACAGTGCATTATGTTAATTTAGAACCTGATGTTGACTATGTAGGAATTAATATGTGTGCTTCTTGTCATACTGAAAAGTATAATTCTTTTATTAAAACTGGCATGGGTAAATCTATAAGACCTGCATTTAAACAATATAGTTCTGCCATATTTAACAAAGATTTAATTGATACCAATCTTGCTTTATCTTATCATCCTTATTGGTTTCATGATAGTTTGTTTATCCATGAATATGCTTTGTCTAAAATAGACACAACGCACTCTTTAATACATAAAATAGATTATATTATTGGTTCGGGGCAACATACTAATTCTCATCTTATTGAAACGAATGGATATTTATACCAGGCTCCATTAACTTATTATACTCAAGATTCTATTTTAGATTTTCCACCTGGATTTGATAATGATCAAAACACTCGATTTGCTAGAAAAATGGGTCTTGAGTGCGTAGCATGTCACAATGCATACCCCGACTTTGTATTAGGGTCAGAAAATAAATATCAGCACATTCCGCATGGTATAGATTGTGAAAGGTGTCATGGTCCGGGTGAGTTGCATGTCAATAATATTGCAAACGGTCACCTTGTAGATACTGCGCACTACATTGATTATAGTATAGTTAATCCGGCAGATTTATCACCAGCTTTACAAAATGATTTATGTGCAAGATGTCACTTGCAAGGAAATGCAGTTTTACAAGAAAATAAATCTTTTTTTGATTTTAAACCAGGAATGTACTTAAAAGAAGTTATGGATGTTTATCTCCCCAGATACAGGGGCGGTGGTCTAGAAAATCAGTTTATTATGGCATCACATGTCGATAGAATGAAGTTAAGTAATTGTTATATAAAATCAGAAAAAGAAATAACGTGCATGAGTTGCCATAATCCACATTTGTCTGTAAAAGAAACTCCAAAAAATATTTTTGACAATCAATGTTTAACATGTCATAGTGATATACAGGTGTCTAAGAATCACACAGAAGATCAGTTAACACAGACCTGTTTTAGTTGTCATATGCCACAGTCTAAGACTCTTGATATACCACATGTTAAGATTACAGATCATAAGATTGGTATTTATGAAAACGAAACCCCGATTTATAATGATCAAGACACGATTTTTTTAGGACTTGAATGTATAAATAATGAAAAACCTAGTTATGAAAGTTTAGCACAAGCATACTTACAGCAGTATGAACGTTTTGAGTCTAGAAGTTATTATTTGGACTCCGCATTATATTACTTAAACAAGATAGATATTACAAGTGATCAAGGTGTATATATGAATATATATTATAATTTTTTAAGAAATGACTATGATCAAATTATTCAAGAAGTGCAGAATTTAGGCAAGAATTATTTACTAAGCAATCATCTTATTACAAGAGATTATAGTAATAAAGATGCTTGGACTTGTTATAGGATTGGTGAAGCATTTATGAAAAAACAAAATTTAGAATTAGCTCATGATTTTTATCAACAAGCAATTAAGTTAGCTCCTTATAATCTGGAATTTAGGAATAAATACGGTGTAGTTTTATTTGAGCAGAACAAGGTTCAGTTTGCAATTGATGAATTTCAATTTATTCTTGCTGAAGATCATAATTTCACATCTGCATATGCTAATTTAGGATATATTTATTTTTCATTAGGAAAAAAAGAAATGTCTTTACAGTATTATGATTATGCTTTAAGATTAGATCCTTATCACGAGAAAACTTTAATTAATAAAGCAGAAATCTTACTACTTGATAATAATAAAAAAGATGCTTTTATTTGCATTGAAAAGTTATTGAGAATAAATCCAGAAAATCAGCAAGCTCAAAACTTATTAAAGATTCTAGATGAGGTATAGTATTTTTATTTTTTTTATAATTTTTGCAATTTTGATCATTCATCTTAATGCGCAATTTTTTACAAAACCGATTTGTGATAAAAATAAAGAGTTTTACATCCATACAGGTACTACTTTCAATGAATTAATAGTTGATTTAGATTCTTTGTCATCTTCTTTAAGTTCTGTTTCGAAGCAGTTTTACACTTTTTTTCTTAAAAAGAAGCGGTTAGATTATTGGTTTAAACCAGGCAGATATATTTTGGAAAAATCTTTTTCTTTTAACGATGTTGTAAATAAATTAAGATCACAATCCGAAGATCCTGTTAAACTTGTTTTTAATAGTATGGATAATGTAGAGCCTGTTTTAGGAATTGCTGGAAGCTATTTAGAGTTAGATTCACTAGATTTAATTAATTATCTTGATTCTATTAGTTTTCCGGTCGATAGTTTATCTTTTTTTTTAATCCCCAACACTTATGAGTTATTTTGGAGTATTTCACCCGAAGATTTTTTCAATAGAATATATTGGGAATACGATAAATTTTGGAATGATAAAAACTTAAGGGCTGCAGAAAGTATTCATTTATCCAAGCATGAAGTTTTTATTTTAGCTTCTATTGTTGATAAAGAAGCTAGTCATTTTAATGAAATGCCAAGGATAGCAGGTTTGTATTTAAATAGGTTAAAGAAGGGATGGTCTTTAGCCTCAGATCCTACAATTATATATATATGGAAAAATAAATTTAATCAATCCATTAGACGTGTTCGTAATAAACATATTGACTTGACAAAAACATCTTTATTTAACACTTATCATAATAAAGGTTTGCCTCCAAAACCAATTTGTGTTCCTAGCTTACAAGCTATTGAGTCTGTTCTTTTTGCTGAAGAACATCAATATATGTATATGTGTGCAAGACCTGATGGCTCTGAGTATCATAATTTTGCTGTAAATTATCGTGAACATCAAAAAAATGCAAAATCTTTTCATAATTGGTTAAATAAAAGAAAGATATATTAATTGATTATATTTGCATTCTGTTCTTTGTTATAGTCACATGTAAGTCGCCTTATCGCTTTCTATTTTGAAAGAGGAAAGTCCGGACAACATAGAGAACCATACTTCCTAACAGGAAGGGTCTTTAGCAATAAAGATACAGCTAGTGCCACAGAAAATAACCGCCATTTGGTAAGGGTGAAAAAGTGAGGTAAGGGCTCACTAGGTATAATAGTGATATTATCCTTGGGTAAACCTTATGGGTTGAAAGATCAAATAAACCAAGACACACGTTTGTGTTAAGAGTTTCTCGCTCAAACTTGGAGGGTAGATCGCTTGATTATATCAGTGATGATATAACTAGATAAATGATAAGGGTCTTATTTAAGATACAGAATCCGGCTTATAGACTTTGTGTGAAATAAGGGAGGGAGGTAGTTTTATCTCCCTCTTTTTTTAATGTAGCTCTGCTAAGTAGCGTTCTGCATCAAGAGCTGCCATGCAACCACTTCCTGCAGCAGTAATTGCTTGTCTATATATTGAATCTTGCGCATCACCACTTGCAAAAACACCAGGTAGGTTTGTTTTTGAGCTATCTGGTTTTGTAATTAAATAGCCTACGTCATCCATATCTAGCTGATCTTGAAATATCTTTGTGTTTGGCGAGTGCCCTATTGCTAGGAAAAATCCAGTTGCAGATATAATTTTTTCTTTATTTTTTTTAGTGTCTAGTACTTTAATAGAATGGACTGTTTTGTCACCCATTACTTCAATAGTTTCGTGATTGTATAAAACTTCTAGGTTTTCAGTGTTTAACACTCTTTGTTGCATAATTTTAGATGCTCTCATTTCACCCTTTCTAATTAGCATGTATACTTTGTTGCATAATTTTGCTAAATATGTTGCTTCTTCAGCTGCTGAATCTCCTCCACCAACTACAACAACATCTTGATTTTTAAAGAAAAATCCATCACAGACTGCACATGCAGAAACACCTGAACCCATATATTTTTTTTCTGAATCTAACCCGAGATATTTTGCTGATGCACCAGTTGCAATAATGATTGTTTTTGTGTGTATTTGCTCCTTATTGTCTACATATACAATATGCGTGCCACCTTTTTCTTTTGCAAGAATGACTTTAGTGACTGTTCCAAATACCATTTTTGTGCCAAATCTTTCAGCTTGTTTTTGGAAATCTTCCATCATCATAGGACCGGTTACGCCATTTGGATATCCAGGATAGTTTTCTACATCATTTGTTGTTGTTAATTGTCCTCCAGGTTGTAAACCTTGAATAAGGACAGGGTTTAGACTGGCTCTAGAGGCATAAATAGCTGCCGTATAACCGGCAGGACCAGAACCAATAATCAAGCATTCAATTGTTTTCATAATAATATAGGGTATAGTTACTTTTTATTTTCTTTCGACAAATTTAAATATTTATTTATTCTATAAAAATTCATAAGAAGAAACATTTTCTTAATTATATTTGCAGTCATTATTTTAATTGCATTTTGGATAAAAAAACACCCTTCTATTCTTTTCATAAAAAATGTCATGCAAAATTAGTTTCTTTTGCAGGATACACTATGCCGATACAATATAAAGGTATTAATTTTGAACATAATCATGTTAGGGATCATGTTGGGGTTTTTGATGTTTCTCATATGGCACAAATTCTCATCAAAGGAGAAGGATCCTTTGATTTAATTCAAAGAATAACAACTAATGAACTTTCTAAATTAATTGATGGTAAAATTCAGTATTCTTGTATGTTAAATCCTAAGGGGGGGATTATTGATGATTTATTGGTTTATCGATTTGACCTAAATTCATATATGCTAGTTGTTAATGCTGCAAATACAGACAAAAATATTCACTGGATTAATAATTGTAACGACATGGAAGTTGATGTGGTTAATATAACCTCTGAAAGAGGTTTATTAGCTATTCAAGGTCCAAAAACACATTCTTTATTACAGCAATTAACTGATATAGATTTATCAAGTATCCCTTATTACTCATTTAAAGTTGGAAAGATTGCAAACTGTAATAATGTAATCATCTCTAATACAGGATATACCGGTTCAGGTGGTTTTGAGTTGTATGTTGATAAAGACCAGGCATCAACTTTATGGGAGAATTTATTTTCAGAGAATGATTTAATAGAACCTATTGGTTTAGCAGCTCGTGACACTCTTCGTTTAGAGATGGGTTATTGCTTGTATGGTAATGATATTGATGAAACTAGAACGCCAGTAGAAGCAGGTTTATCTTGGATAGTGAGTAGAAAAAAAGTATTTATAGGTAGTGATGTTGTTAATAAGCAAATTTCGAATGGTTATGATGAATGTTTAGTTGGCTTTGTTTTAACTGAACGTGGTATTCCCCGCAAAGGTTATAAGATTTTTAATCATAAAAACATT
>MDSW01141523.1_pt1 | contig 10548 bp, 16 predicted proteins | sample 811171 | NCBI WGS metagenome assembly MDSW01 (sample SAMN05326641, study PRJNA326480) | marine metagenome | isolation source: seawater | place: Atlantic Ocean: North West | collected 2012 | reverse complement strand
TGTTTTTTTTGCTGTGTTGGACATCATCAACCATGGGTAGATCGGTGCTTGCAATTGGTTGAACGAGCAGAAGTGCGATGAGCAATCCTACCACACCAATTCTTGGCATGGTTCTCAACCTTCTTTCTATCTATTTGACTTATTCGTCTGAATCTTCTACGACTGCGAGCTTGAGTTTTTCTTCATTTCGACGCTCTCGAGCGCGAGCGGCAAAATAGACCGTAAACGACGGTATCAGAACCATGGAGAAGCAGCCTACAACAGCTGCAAGTGCCCACAAAAACTCAGTAGCAGCATCAATTTCAAAGATTTCGACACTCTCAAACCCTTCGTTCACAGTGTAAACGTTCACTTGCGGTTGAACCGTTTTGTTTCCAGGCTCAATAATCTGAATTGTTACCACCGATGGTCTGTGTTCGTAGTCGATTTCATCCCGAGCAAGTTCTTCTGCCTCTGCTGCATTGTCTGCATACACGGTTCCATTGGATCGTCTTGCAGGGTCGGTCGATGTCAATGCCTGGATTGTTACAGCGCTAGAATCTGCTTCGACCTCAATGGTTTCATCATAAATGCAGTGCTCTGAGCAGCGAAAATCCACCGTTTTCCCGTCCACTTCGACCTCTGCATCGGGAACACCGAGGAACGGATGCGAATACAGCTTGCCCTCGTTGGTCATTTTAACAATCGCCCCGGTTGCTAGGTTGTCGACGGTCATGTTGATCCAAGTTAGGTTCTGACCGTCTGCAGGAATAGAAGCAAGCCAAGTCGTTTCGTTGTTTTGATAGATTTTCGAGAGTTCAATGTCCTCGTAGGAACTATCTGTGGCCTCCGTTTCATAGATGTAATAATTTGGTGAAATGGTTGCACCATAGACGGCATAAGAAAGCAACACGATCAGAGTCAGAGACAAGCCAATAAGCGTTCTTAGGAGGTTCGGATTCTGAGCCAAGGCCTTCTTCATTGTACAACCGAAAACCCAGCCATTCAAGAATACTTGCACGAGGCCAAAATCACAAGAATGCTCTTCATTTCTAAGCCGTAATCGCCCGCTTTATTCAAATAGGGGAGATAAGTCGCAAGGTTGCTTGGTGTAGTTATGACGACGTTTTACGATGTACCTGCCAATTTTCTTATCCCAGCTTTGGCTGAGCAATTGAAGAGCAATGATGCGATTAAGATGCCAGAATGGGCTGATGTCGTTAAGACCGGTTCCTCCCGTGAGCGCCCCCCGAGTCAAACCGACTGGTGGCACACACGAGGGGCTGCTCTTCTGCGCAAGATTGCTCGTCAAGGCCCTATCGGCGTCACCGCATTGTCGCAAGAATACGGTGGCAGAAAGAACAACGGATCCAAACCGAACACTCCTGGAGTCGGCTCTCGAAAAGTCATACGAGTACTCGTTCAACAACTCGAAGACGCTGGACTCATATCAACTCAAATCGGTAGATTGGTCGAACCAGAGGGGCGCGAATCCACTCAACTTTACAACGGCCGAGAAATCACTCCTGCAGGACAGAAACTCCTCAACGAAGTCGCTCACAGCGTTCGACCCGAAGTTGAAGCAGCCTACCCCGGACTTGACAAGTATTGATTGGAAGTGACTTCATGAGCAGCGCAACGGACGATTCGATGGAACTCGAAGCTTTCCGACAGCGCCGACAACTCGAACTCCAACAGCAACTTGAGCAACAAGCGAAACAACAAGCAGCAGCAGAGATTGAATCTCACTCACAAGCTCAAGAGCAACAAGCATTGGATCAAGCAATGAAAACCATCCTCACATCCGATGCCAGAAGTCGCCTTACCAACATATCGTTGGTCGATACCGACAAGGCGAACTTACTCAAACGCCAATTGGTCACGCTGCATGAGCAACAGAAAATATCCATTCCAGTCAACGATGAACAGTTGAAAAGAATCCTAACAAGCCTATCCAAGAGCCGCAGAGATGCGTCTATCCGTCGAATCTGAGAGGGGTGCTCGAACATGTCAAAAAATAAACCAGCAGCAAAGAAAATTCGCCTTATGAAGGCAGGAAAACAGAACCGCCGTGTCCCAGTATGGGTCATGTTGAAAACGAACAGAAACACAGTGTCGCACCCAAAGCGACACCACTGGCGACGCAGCAAGTTGCAACGATGAGGTGAAGTGGCATGGCAAGAGCAGCAACATCTGAATTGGTCGTACCACTACGAAAAGCTTGGAACATCACACGATTCAAGCGTGCACCACGTGCAATTCAAATCATCCGTGATGAGGTAATCCGTCACCTGAAAGTCCTACCTGAAGAAGAAATTTACATCGACCCTTCCGTCAATGAAAAAATTTGGGAACGTGGTATAGAGAACCCGCCAAGAAAGATTCGACTTACCGTAATACGACACGATGAACCGGACATTCCTATCGAAGTCAAGTTGTTTGAGGAGGCCTGAAAATGGGAAATATCCGACCGAGTTTTATCAAAATCCGTGCTATCCGACTTGTTGAAGAGCACGGTGAGAAATTCACTGATGACTTCGATCACAACAAAAAAATGGTTGAGCAATTGACCGATGTAAGTACGAAGAAGCTACGCAACTGGATTGCAGGCTACGTTACTCGTTACCGTCAACGTCGAACCGATTGATGGGGTCATCGTCGTGCCCATATGGGTTGATTGGAACAGAACACCTGTGTCTGTTCATGCGCCTGATCAAGAATCACTCGAACGACTGATTCTCCACCTGAGAAATTCCCATAACGTACGTCGACGGTCACTGGTAATGCCTGACCGAGAAACCGGAGGATTTCTGTTTTTTATTTATCAGGCATGCAACCCAATGTGGATTGCAGAATTTACTGAACGTATGGAGGAAGAATGATGGGTGAACGTAGTGACTTGCCTTTACCTACTTCTGCCTACACATTGCACGTAGTAATGGTTGGTACTCAACATCCGGGGAACCTAGGGGCTGTATGTCGTTCTCTTCTGAACCATGGCTTTGATTCACTACGCCTTGTCCTGCCAGTTTGCCATCCCGATGACATCGAAGCGCGTAATCGCGCTAAGCACGCAGGAAAAATTCTCGATTCATGTCAAATCTATGATTCATTTGAAGAAGCAGTTCAAGATTGTTCCCTTGTCGTTGGAACATCGGGAAAACGTGAAATTGGTGATAAAACCCAAAAAAGGCATTTCATTTATCCTTGGGAATTTTCAGATCGGATCTACGATGTTGATCAATCGATAGCCTTGGTTTTCGGTGAGGAAGGAAAAGGGCTCAGCATTGATGATCTTCTGCGTTGTGATTATCTTGTAACGCTCCCAACGTGGGAAGGTTACCCTATCACGAATCTCAGTCACGCAGTTCACACACTCACATACGAACTTCACAGGCATAGAGTTCTGAAACGACAGGGAGATGAGAAAGCCCTCCCAGACATTGTACCTATACAACGGGGTATTTCTCCTGAGCAAAGGAATGTTTTGAGGAAATCAATCGAAGACATTGCAAAATTCCTCCCGGGCGGTGATGAGCGACGAATTTCTTTTACACACTCATTGACCAGAGCACTGCAACGATCCGGTTTAGAGCCAGACCAGACAAACCGTTTGATAGGTGGATTTGTCGATGCCTCAACCGCACTTGAATATGCTACAACAAAGAAGGAATGGCAATCGAGTCGCCGTCGACGAGTCATCCTTGAGGAAGAGTGACTAAGCGTACCAAGAAGCCCAACTTTTGGGAGTTTCACGTACATGCATAGCAACTAGGCGTAGTCGATTTCCATAGGCTGTACGAATATGTGGCTCAACCTGTTCGAATGCCCATTTTGCAAAATTCTCAGCTGTTGGAATAAACGAAACCACAACCGTTCGATGATCTGATGACAACCCATCTAGGACTTTCCTGGCTTCTTCATCTCCCTCGTATACCACAAACGCATGGTCAACGACATCGTGAATATGGATAGTTAGAATTTTGCTCACATCACTGAAATCCATCAGCATACCCTCTTCGCTAACACCAGAGGTTTCGACGACATCTCCTTCAATTTCAGCTTCAAATCTGTAACGATGACCGTGAAAATGACGGCACTTGCTTTTGTGATTTGGTACTCGATGACCCGTATCGGTCTCTACATATCTTCGAATTCTTGTCGTCATTCATTCACCTCAAATCTCATTGCTGCACTGTTGATGCAGTAGCGTTCACCACCATGCCTGCGTGGACCGTCATTGAACACATGACCCAGATGAGCATCACAGGTTCCGCAACGAACTTCCACGCGTGTCATTCCATGCGATGTATCGATGATGCGCTTGATGTTTGCATTGTCATGTTCGCTGTGGAATGCAGGCCAACCACATCCTGAATCAAACTTCATCTCATCTGTGAACAGCTTCGTTTCGCATACAATGCAAAAATAATCACCTTTGCGATATTCTTTGTTCAATGCGCCCGTAAATGGGCGTTCCGTACCGTTTTGTTGTGTTACATAAAACGATAGATCCGACAATGATGCGATGCGTTCCTCAAATTTCAATTCGATCCCTCCTTATGATTAGCTTCAATTTCGAGTGCTTGACGTAGAACGTTGTCCCAGTCATCTTGATAGGCGATCGGGTCTTTCCGACCTATTGAGTGAAATGCTAAGATGCGTTCCACGTCAGAGCCACTTTGACCTGAACTTCTTCCATGTTCATCCGGATTGTAAGATGTAATTGTATTTCTCAGGACATCATCAAATTCAAATCCAAGTCTCTCTGTTGTTTTCAGCGCGTCTTGCAAAATTGTGGTCTTATCGCCGTGCAAATAAGGTAAATCAAACTCTACCATCTCGCTTTCCCAATTGCCAATTTCAAATGCGGCTTGCAACGATTGGTAGAATTCTGGGCGACAGTCAGGATAAATCGCATGATCGCCGCTGTGTACGCCAAGTGCAAGTATGACCTTGTTTTGATTTCTTTTCGCCTCCGAGATTGCGAATCCGTACAATATTGAAGCAAAGATAGCGTTTCTGTTTGGAACAACGGTCTGTTTCATTTGTGATTCTTCATAATGTCCGAGCGGCACATTTTGGTCTTTTGAGGTCAGTGCAGAATCAAACAATGACATTGCAGGAGATAGGTCAACAACGTGATGTTCGACGTCGTAGTTCTTTGAAAGGCAGAGTTGAATTGTTTCTTTCGCTCTCTGAAGCTCTATTGCGTGTTTTTGCCCATAATTGTACGAAATACAAATAACTCGATATCCTTGATCAAGATAATGCATAAGCAAACACGTTGAATCCATGCCTCCACTTAATGCAATAACAACTGTGTTCATAGAATACCCATCCATTTGTGTGTCTGCAATGATAACCTCCATCCGTGGTGCTCTTTGACGATTTGTTCGGTTTGCTGAAACATTTTGCCATTTTCCTCGATTGAAGCCGTATCGATGTAGCAGGGTTGCATGAAGTGATGATCAAAACCGGATTTTATGTCATCGTACATTGACAAATCCTGGCCACAATACACCACTTTGAGTTCATTGCCCGTGTTCTGTCGAATAATCGAATTTGGGTAGACTTGGTCTTTTGGTGATACACAAATCCAATCGATGAGCCCTTCAGGTATTGAAATAGTGCCATTGGTTTCCACAGAGAGGGTGAATCCCCGTCGCTTCAGCAAGCGATGAAGGGGCCACAAATCATGCAACATTGGCTCACCTCCTGTGAAGATTACACGATTGCAATTGTATTGCAGTATTTCCCCAAGTATATCCACTGCATTCATTTCTTCAAAGGTATCAAAATCTGTGTCACACCAAGAACAACGAAGATTGCAAGTACCAAATCGGACGAAAACATGCGGAATTCCTGCATGATATCCTTCGCCTTGAACGGAATAAAAAATTTCTACAACAGGATAAACAGTTGAAAGGTCCGTAGCGTTGTCACCCACTGCATCTCCAGCGCGTTCGCAATCCATGCCTATTCAACTCGAATTTTCTATTAACTGCATTAGCTCGTTCCGGGCTTCTTGGTTATCAAAGAAAACACCACGCATTGAACTTGTTGTCATTATTGCATTTTGTTTGCGAACACCACGGCATCGCATGCAACCATGGGCAGCTTGGATAATTACAGCTGCACCAAGCGGATTGAGATGCTCGACAAGATCATTGGCGATGTCGTTGGTAATTCTCTCCTGGTTTTGCAGTCGCAGAGCATGATGATCAACAATACGGGCGAGTTTCGATATACCTACAATTCGATCGACTGGGATGTAAGCGACATGGGCTTTTCCACTGAATGGTTGTAAATGATGCTCGCATGTTGAGTGAAATTCAATGTTGCTCAAAAGTACGATTCCGTCATAACCTTCAGCATTGAATGTGGCTTCCAATATGGTAGCGGGATCAGAATTGTACCCTGAAAAGATTTCATCCCAAGAATCAACAACCCGACGTGGCGTATTCAGCAAGCCTTCACGTGTCGGGTCTGGTTCCAAATACTTCAGCAATTTGAATACTGCTTTTTCTGCTTCTTCTCTTGATGTCACGATTTATCTCCTCCTATTCGCCCTTGGCGCATGTCGATCGTATCGAGTTGGTCCAACAATTTCCGACATGCAGAACGTATTGCGTCTGCTACACTGATGAATTTCTTGTCGTCACCAACATGCAGTTTGATGTCGGACAAAAGTTCATTCGGCATGTCCAAACTTACCTTAGGCATACTCCAGCCATAGTGTAGTAATATTTGAAGAATACTATGATTTTGTTGTAACGATGTCCTCGCGATGAAATTGCTTTGCTGCATAACGAACCGTCAAAATACACATCAAGGACGACACGAGGACCCATACTACAACGTGTTCAACGATAATCCGATTTAGCAATAATTCGCGTAATCCAAGGAGAACATTCACAAACGGTACGCCAAACCAGAACATTTCAACATCATCAAGATTGATAAATTGGGTCAAGAGGATTGGCATAATCATTGCAAGGGTTATCGGAGTAAGGACAGATCCTGCTTCTTTCACTGATTTTGAACGCATAGCTAGGGCCAGATACAGTGCTACAATCATCGTCCCATAAAAGCCGATTGCGAGTGCTAAGAGCAAGACTGCTCCAATACTCAATGATGGAACATCAATAAAATCGCTGGCGAGATATGCTATTCCAAACAACAAACCGCCAATCTGTAATGTAACACCAACGCCTGTTATGGAAACCACTGCGAGCCATTTTCCGAGCAAGAGTTCTGTTCTAGACAACGGTAAACTTAGCAAGGACTCGAGTGTTCCTCGTTCACGCTCACCAACGGTCATATCAATTGCCGGTTGAACAGCAGCACTCGCAGTCCAGATTGCGAGTACAAATGGAATGAAAAGTGAGAGTAGCATTCCAGCCTGTTCACCCTTTGTAGCGACATCAGCGCTCAATATTGGACCATCCCATTGAAGTGGATTGAGTGTTGATTCAACATCCAAGCCAGCTGACTCAATTCGTTGGGATGTAAGGTCTTCTTCCCATTGAACCAATACCTCAAGAATACGACCACGGGCTTCAATCGATTGTTCTGAAGTAGACAGATGTAATATTGCATAATACCAAGTATCATTACGGAGTTCTATTCGTAAAATAGCATCGTATTGCAAGTCACGCAATTGTTCTGTATTGTTTCCAGAATCTGAGAGTGTTGATAAATTCAATGGCATCGGTTCGATAAATATGCGTGCCGATTGGTTCTCAATTTCATCGACCAAGTGTGTTTCAATATCATCGGATTGTACCAATACATCAACTATCTTCTCATCCATTTCAGCCGCTTCATTTTGCATAACAATCGGGAACGCGATGAACAACAAAGGAAACAACAACAATGGAATGAGAACCAATGCGACAATGGTCCTCCAATCCCTTATGAATTCAATAATTTCTTTCTTTGCAACGATCACAATTCTCTTTCGACTACTCATCTTCAACCACCTCCAATTTTTCGGAGGGTGTGAAGAGTCGTCTCCACATGGTTGAGAATTTGGACGGTGTTTCGGATTCTTCCATTCTTGGGCGGGCTGTTTCACTTGTCAATGATACATATGCTTCTTCCAAGGTTCGAGTTTCAGTGAGGGTCATCAGTTCTTCAGGTGTTCCATCTGCTTGTATTACCCCATTGTGGACGATAATGATACGGTCACAGACCTGTTGTGCTTCAGCAAGATGATGTGTTGAATAAATAACGGTTCCACCTTCATCTTTCAGTTTTCGTACCAAGGATCGTACGGTTCTAGCTGATGTGACATCCAAACCACCTGTAGGTTCATCGAGCAGAAGGATTTGAGGTCCATGAGCAAGCGAACGTAGCAATGCGGTTTTCTGTTTCATCCCTCTGGAAAAGCCTTCTGTGTATCGATGCAATGAATCTTCGATGTTCAGTAATCTTGCAAACCGGTACGTACGGTTCCAAGCAAGTTGATCATCAATTCCATGTAGGCGACTATGGTATCGTATATTTTCCCAAGCGGTCAATTTCGAATAGAGGCCTGTTGATTCAGGTACGACACCGAGAACTGAACGCATTTCAGCGACTGGACGATTGTTTGCTAATGTTACCTTGCCCTCAGTAGGTCGATAAACACCCGACATGATTCGCAACAGTGTGGTTTTCCCTGCACCGTTTCCGCCAACCAAACCCACAACGGAATTTTTGTAAATGTCGAGGCTTACATGCTCAATTGCTTGAATATCCCCGAATGATTTTTTCACATCAGCCAGTCGTAACAACGGTTCCATGTGGAACACTCTCAAGAAGCACGGCCACTTTCGACAGCGTTATCGAGACCTGGATGCTTTTCTTCAAGACGCTTCGCTCGGTCCAGGGTATTTCTCAATTCTTGTTGGATTTCTTTTTGTGTTACACCCATTTCTACCAACGTTGCAATCAACTCAAACGCGCCTTGGACAGCACCAGCATCCAAGAACGCTTCATTGGTAATCGTTCCATTGATTCGCAGCATTTCGAGTTGTTGAGCAAGGTATTCGGATTCCCGACGAATTCGAGGTCCTGCGATGTGCGGTAAGGCCATAAGGAGGTCAATGCAACTTCTCATTAGACATCTGAGCGCAAAGACGATTATGAGCATTCTGCCCGTAGAATCTCTCAACGTTGCTTCAATTCAATCAGAATTCCACCGGTGCTTTTTGGGTGAACAAATGCAATCAAGGAGCGATGTGCACCCAATCTCGGGACAGTGTCAATCATCTGAATTTCATGTGCGATGAGGTGGCTTATCATTTCCTCCAAATCATCCACAGCAAGACATAATTGCTGAATTCCCGGACCACGCTTCTCAAGAAACTTTCCAATTGGAGTATTCGGGCCTGTTGCTTCAAGAATTTCGACATTTGTGACATCGCCGGTAATGCTTGAAAGTGGGAAAAATCGAGTTATTACACCTTGATCATCGACGATGTCATCATCACCTTGCCTTACTAAGCCAATCAATTCCCAAAACCTACTCCCTTCATCAAGATTGATGGCAGCAATACCTACATGATCAATTGTAATTCGTTGTTTCATTGTATCACCTAAAATCCACTTGGAGCGGAGTATGTACCAAACACCTTCTTCATGGCATTCATTATCTCTCCGAGGGTTGCATTCGATCGGACGGCCTCAAGGACCAGCGGGAATAGGTTAGAGCCATCGGCTGAAGCCTGCGTAATACGCTTGAGAATGACATCAACTTTCTCTGAGTCCCGATCGTTTCGTAACTTCAACAATCGATTCGATTGGTGTTGTGCAACCTCTGGATTTAATTTCATTGGCTTTATCTGAATGTATTCGTCCATTGTGCCATGGTTAACGCCGACAATGCGTCGTGAGCCTTTTTCAATTTCGTTGAAATATCGGTAAGCGGTCGTATGGATTTCTTGTTGTTGATATCCCTGTTCAATCGCTTTTAATGCTCCTCCCATCGATTCAATTTTATCGATTTCACTTTTCGTTTTCGAATATATTTCATCGGTCAGCTTTTCGATATGAAAAGAACCGGCAAATGGATCCACAACATCCGCTACACCAGACTCCTCTGCAATTATTTGTTGTGTCCTCAATGCAATCGTCGCACTTTCTTCGGTTGGAAGACCCAAGGCTTCATCGTAACTGTTCGTATGGAGGCTCTGCGTTCCGCCGCATACTGCAGCAAGGGCTTGAATCGTGACACGGCTTATGTTGTTCAATGGTTGCTGTGCAGTGAGTGATACACCAGCAACTTGTGTATGGAAGCGTAGCTGTGTTGATCTAGGATTGGTCGGATTGTATCGTGAGACCATTAGGTCATGCCACAGTCGACGCGCAGCTCTGAATTTTGAGATCTCTTCCAGAAAATCATTATGGCAATTGAAGAAAAACGATAGTCGCGGAGCGAATGTATCTACTTCAAGGCCTTTTGCGCACGCAGAGTCAACGTAAGCAAGTGCATTTGAGAGGGTAAAGGCCAGTTCCTGCACTGCTGTTGATTCAGCCTCTCGAATATGGTATCCTGAAATTGATATTGTGTTCCATTTTGGA
>MDSW01109257.1_pt1 | contig 10548 bp, 13 predicted proteins | sample 811171 | NCBI WGS metagenome assembly MDSW01 (sample SAMN05326641, study PRJNA326480) | marine metagenome | isolation source: seawater | place: Atlantic Ocean: North West | collected 2012 | reverse complement strand
TAACAAAAAATTAATAGAAGATAGGATTGTTTCTATTTGTGACTATCTTAATTTAGATAAAAGTTTTGAAAGTTTTTTAAAGTGGGTTTTAGATTTGAGAAAAGAATTAAATATTCCTCATAAACTTTCGGATGTAGTAGAAGAGAGTAAAATTAACTTAAATGAATTATCAAAAATGGCTTTAGAAGACCCATCGACTGCGACAAATCCAAAAAAAATGACTGTTGACGATATGAAAATATTATACGAACATAGTATTTCTGGGGAGTTATTTTAGTGAAAAATTTAAATTTATTAGTTGTTGAAGGAAATATACAAAAAGAAAATGATAATTTTCGAAAAAATGGAATTCAAACCCATGCTGAAAGTTTAAAAGATAGCCTTGGATATTACACAAAAGATTTAAATATAGATGTGTTTAACCCATGCTCAGAGAAAACCTTTGATGAAATAATACCAAATATAAAAAAATATGACGGTCTAATTTGGGGAGGCAGCAGCCTAAACATTTATAATGACTGTATTGAAATTCGTAGACAGATTTCTTTTATGAAAGAGTGTTTCAAAAATATTAAAAAAATACTAGCAATATGTTGGGGAATGCAGGTTGCCGTTACTGCAGCAGGAGGAGCAGTAAAAAAATCTACAAACGGTGCACACATTGGAATTGCAAACGATATAGAAATTAATAAAAATGGTATAAATCATCCATTATATACATCTAAGAAAAAAAAGTTTAATTCTCCAGCATTTAATTTTGATGAAGTGGTTTCACTTCCAGAAGGTGCTGTACACTTGGCATCAAACAAAGTTAATAAGGTACAAAGCCTCCACTTCAAATCTGGCTTAAGTGACATATGGGGGTTGCAATACCATCCAGAAATTACTTATCATAAAATGATTACTTTAATTAAGTTTAGAAAAGATAGACTAATAAATGATAGAAAATGTTTTAAAGATGATAAAGAAATTCAAAAACACATAGATTTTATTGAGCAAGAAATAAAAGTATCAGAGAAAGAGTCTAGAATGTTAGAGATAAAAAATTGGCTAAATCATTTAAATTAATTCCATTTAATTTTATTAACAAGCTTTACTCTTTTTTTTCCAGAAATTATTTTACCTATTAAATAAGGTTTATATTTTCCTTTAAAATTTTTTATAACTTTATTAAAATTATTTGATTTAATTACCAAACAAAATCCTACACCACAGTTAAACGTTTTAATCATTTCTTTTTCGTAGATATTTTTTTTTAACCATTTAAATATTTTTAATGGTTTTATTTTTTTTAAATCAACTTCAGCTGTTAAATTATCGGGTATTACTCTTTTTATATTTTCTTCTATTCCTCCACCAGTAATATTTGCACATGCACTGATTAAATTTTTATTTGTTAATTTTAAAATTTCTTTAGTATAGATTTTTGTTGGTTTTAATAATTCAGCTTTTAAAAATTTATTTTTATTTAGATTTATTTTTTTTTTTTTTAACAAAAATCTTACAAGAGAAAATCCATTTGAATGAATACCGTTCGATGGTATAGCTAAAATTAAGTCATTTTTTTTTACATTTTCCTTTTTTAAAATTTTTTTTTTTTCTACAACTCCAACTGCAAAACCTGCTATATCAAACTTGTTTAGGCTGTAGGTGCCAGGCATTTCAGCGGTCTCTCCACCGACTAAGTCACAATTTGAAATTTTGCATCCTTTAATGACTCCATTAACAATATTTTTTAATTTTTTTAGATTTATTCTATTTATTGAAATATAATCAAGAAAAGCTATTGGCTTTGCACCTTGGACGATTAAATCATTCACACACATAGCAACCAAGTCAATTCCAATTGAATTAAATTTTTTAAGTTTATTTGCTATTTCTACTTTAGTACCTACACCATCAGTACTTGTTACAATTACTGGATTTTTATATTTTTTTGGAATTTCAGTTATTGAAGCAAATGCACCTATATTTGAAGATCTTTTACGTTTTAGTCCAATTTCTGATATATATTTAACAAATTTATTTGCTTCATTAATGTTAACCCCACTTTTTTTATATGTTATTTTATTCATGTAGATAGAAAAATTATTATGTCGTTATTTAATTTCAAAGTTACAAAAAAATTTTATTTTTTTATATTTGTATTTTTATATATTAGCCTTTTATCAATCCAAAATGTTAATGCAATATCATTTGTTGTAAATGATCTTGAAATTGAAAAAAAATATGACTCAAGTTTTTCAAGAGACAAAGTTTATGATTTAGCTTTTAAAAAAGCATTTAAAGAAATAATGCTTAAAATAGTATCTACCAGTGATCGAAATAAGGTTGAAAAAACATCCTTGGGTACAATTAAAAGTTTAATTGATAATTTCAATATTTATGACGAGAAATTTATTGAAAATAATTACTCTGCTAAAATAGATGTTAATTTTAGTAAAAAAGATACTTTGTCATATCTTGAAAAAAAAAATATATTTCCATCAATACCAAAAAAAATTGATATTTTTTTTCTTCCTATAATAGTTGAGTCAAAAAAAAATGATTTATTGTTGTTTAATCTCAATCCACTTCATGTAGGATGGAATGATTTAAGAAAGACACATCATTTAATTAGTTATATTCTGCCACAAGAAGATATTGAGTATATTAAATTACTTAAAAAAGAATTAGACAATCTAGAAAGCTTTAATTTTGAAGTTTTAACAAAGGAATATGATCTAGAAAATTATATTGTTTCAATAATTTTCGTAGATCAAAAAGAAACAAGAATTTTATCAAAACTTTATATTAATAATAAACTCAAAATTTTAAATAAAAAAATAAACAATTTTAATTTTGATGAAATAGATAATTTAATAGATTTAACTGAAATATTAAAAAATGATTATGAAGATTATTGGAAAATACTAAATCAAATTAATACCTCGATAAAACTTCCAATAACTTTAATTGCAGAATCTAATAATATGAGTAAAGCTTTTGAAATAGAAACAATACTTAAAGACATTGATTTAATCTCCCAGGTTTATATCGAGTCTTTTGACAATAAAAAAATTATATTTAAAATCATTTTTAATGGCTCTCCAAATCAATTTATAAGTTCAGTTAATGAAAAAAATATAAATATAAAGAAAGAAGATAATTTTTGGATTGTAAAATGAATGATTTAAATCAACAACTTTTAAAATTTGATCTAGAACCAAACTATGCTTATGATGATTTTTTTGTAAGCAAAAGTAATTATTTTGCATACAATTTAGTACTTAATTGGCCAAAATGGGAAAAAAATATCATCAATTTAAATGGTGAGAAATTTTGTGGAAAGACTCATTTAACAAAAATATTTATTAAAAAATTTACTGCATTTAAGATTGAGGCAAATGATTTAACAGACGAAAAAATAAAAGAATTTAAGGTACATCAAAATTTTGTTTTAGAAAATTTTGACTCAGTTCTTTTAAATGAAAAATTGATTTACAGCCTAATTAATATTATCGAACAAGATAATAAATATTTAATAATAACTTCAAGAAAACCTTTGGTTGATTTTTCTTTCAAACTTAATGACTTACACTCTAGATTAAAAAACTGTTTAAACGCAAAAATAGAGCAACCTGACGATAACTTAATGTTTGCAATAATTTTAAAGAATTTTTCAGATCGACAAATATCAATAGAAAAGAAAATTATTAATTATGTTATTAAAAATATTGATAGATCCTATAGTAAAATTTGCGATTTTATATATAAAGTAGATCAGATTAGCTTACAAAAACAAAAACCAGTGAGTTTTAAAACTATAAAAGAAGTATTGCAGGTTTAAATTGAATAAATATCGTACACATAATTGTGGTGAACTTAGCTCAAAAAATAATAATGAGAACGTTTTGTTGTCTGGATGGATAAATAAAAAAAGAGATCATGGAAATTTAATTTTTATAGATTTAAGAGATAATTATGGATTAACCCAGTGCGTAATTGATAAAAATAACAAACAGTTTAAAGAATTAGAAAAAACCCAGCTGGAAACTGTAGTAAGAATTTCAGGCAAAGTTGTTAAAAGAAATTCTGATTCAATTAACCAAGATATTAATACAGGAGAGATCGAAGTTTTAATTTCCTCATTTGATATATTAAGCAAATGTAAAGAATTGCCTTTACCAGTTTTTACTGACCAGGAATATTCAGAAGAGATAAGATTAAAATACAGATTTTTAGACTTAAGACGGAAAAAAATGCACGATAATATTAATCTAAGATCTAAAGTTATTTCATTTATAAGAAATGAAATGGAAAAGATGGGATTTTTAGAGTTTCAAACTCCTATTTTAACTTCCTCAAGTCCAGAAGGAGCAAGAGATTTTTTAGTACCGAGCAGGTTAAATCCAGGTAAGTTTTATGCATTACCTCAAGCACCACAGCAATTTAAACAACTAATAATGGTTTCGGGTTTCGATAAGTATTTTCAAATAGCGCCCTGTTTTAGAGATGAAGATGCTAGAGCTGAAAGAAGTCCAGGAGAATTCTACCAACTTGACCTTGAAATGTCTTTTGTTGAACAGGAGGATATTTTTAAAGTGATAGAAAGTTTATTTAATAAATTATTTTCTAAATTTTCTAAATTTAAAATTTTAAATAAAGATTTTCCTAGAATTACGTATAAAGATTCAATGCTTAAGTATGGGACTGATAAACCCGACCTAAGAAATCCTTTAGTAATTTTTGAAGTTTCAGATGTTTTTATGCGAGATGATGTTAAATTCGATATATTTAAGAACCAAGTTAAAAAAGGAAATATAGTAAGAGGCATAGTAGCCCCACAAACTTCTGAAAAACCAAGAAGTTTTTTTGAAAATATTGATAAATGGTCCAAAGAAGAAGGTGCATCTGGACTAGCTTATTTTACAATAGAGCAAAAAAATCAGTTAAGTGCAAAAGGACCAATTGGCAAATTTTTTAGCCAGGACTCTATTAATGAAATAATGAAACTAACTAATGCAAAGGTAAATGACACGATTTTTTTTTCATGTGGAAAAAAGAAAGATGTTGAAAATATTTTATCTTTAGCAAGAAAAAAAATTGCAGAAGAATTAAAATTAATTGATTATAAAACTTTTTCTTTTTGTTGGATAATTGATTACCCTATGTATGAGTTAAATGATGAAACTAAAAAAATTCAATTTAGCCATAATCCATTTTCAATGCCTCAAGACTCTTTAGAAAAAATAGATTTTAAAAATCCACTCAATATTAAAGCATATCAATACGACATTGTTTGTAACGGCATAGAACTATCTTCTGGAGCAATAAGAAACCATATTCCAGAATTAATGTATAAACTTTTTAAAGTAGCAGGTTATGATAAAGAAACAGTCGATGAAAAATTTAGCAGCATGATAAACGCATTAAGTTATGGAGCACCACCACATGGTGGTATAGCACCAGGAATTGATAGAATAGTAATGCTATTAGCAAATGAAGAAAATATTAGAGAAATTACGATGTTTCCAATGAATCAAAATGCTCAAGATTTATTAATGAAAGCACCCTCGGAAGTAGATGATAAGCAACTAAAAGAGTTAGGCATAGAAATCAAAAGAAAAAAATAAACTATTTTTTTCCTTTTAAATTTATTCTTATATCAGTCAGATCAACAAGTTTTTTTTTATAATTATTTCTTACAAATCCTTTGCTTGTGATGTCTTTTACTAATTTTAAAAATTGATTTTGATTTTCTAAATCGGCTTCATTTCTATGCTTTTCATTTAAATTTATAGATGGTGTATGCGCTAAATCTTCTCTGTTTAAGTATGAAATTGCTAATTCTCTAAATATATAATCTAAAATAGAACTTGCACTTAGTATTCTATCATTTCCATGAACTTTTCCAGAAGGTTCAAATTTAGTATCGACATATGCATTTACAAATTCGTCTAGCGGAACACCATATTGAAGACCCAATGATATAGCTATTGCAAAATTATTCATTAATGCTTTTACCAATTCGCCTTCTTTGCTTGTATCAATAAATATTTCTCCAATTTTTCCATCCTCATATTCCCCTGTGTGCAGATATACTTTATGACCTCCGATTGTAGCTTTTTGAATATATCCTTTTCTTCTATCAGGCATTCCAAATCTTTTATTGGAATTTTCTAAATTTTTTTTATCACTTTGGATCTTTTTCTCAGTGTAATTATTATTTGTATTATTTTTTATTTCTAGATTTGTTGGTTCAATTTTAATGTTGCTTAAATTTAAATTTGGATTTTTGTTAAGATTTTTTGTATTTCTTTTATCAAGCTTTATATCTAAAATTTCAAATTTACCATCGTCTCGCTTTTCTAAATTTTCAATTTCTTTATCATCGACTTTATCTAGGTAATGGCTTACTTTAATGCTACAATTGTAAAATGTTTCTATTAAATATTTTGCCATTTTTTTTAAAATTTGAGTAATTGAAATTTTAGTGTATATACAAAATAATAATTTAGTCTAATTTTATTTTTACAATTTTGAATTGAAATAAAAAAAAAATATGTTGACAATGTTTAAACAAATTTTTGTATGGTGGAATCAGCAAACACTTGGTACAAAGTTATACACTATTTTTTTTGGAAAATTTGTTGGTAGAGACGATCAGGGCAACAAGTACTATAAAAGCAAATCAGACAGGCGATGGGTGATTTATAGCGATGAAGTAGAATCAACAAAAATTACTAACGAGTGGTATTCCTGGATGCACTATATGCCGAACAAAATAGAAAAAAATAGAAATTTAAAAACTTATAGTTGGCAGAAACCTTTTATTTCAAACCAAACAGGAACAAAGAATGCTTACCATCCTAGAAAAAATGAAAACCTTATTAAAAAAAAATACAAAAGCTGGAAAACATAATATTTTTAATTTTTTCTTTTTTACGATACTAAGTTTTAGTATATATTTTTATCAAATTATTAAACTAGAAGCAGTAGAACTAAAAATATTAGACAAAGTAAGCTCAAAGTCCTCACAATTTAAAGTTGAAATTAATACTGAAAAAAAATTTAAAAATTTAAAAATAAAAATATTAAAATGTGAAAATTCGAAATATGACGATGATCCTGAAGTTACAGCCTATCTACAAGTTATAGACACTGATACAAAAAATAATGATAAAGTTTTTGTTTTTAATGGATGGACATTTGCATCCAGTCCATCAATTAGGCCTTTTGATCATCCAGTTTATGATATATGGCTTATTAGTTGCTAAAACTCTAAATAATTTTTTCATTATCTAACCAACCAACATTAAAGTCAGAATCTACAAATTTTTTATGTTTTAATAATTTTTTATGTAAATCAATAGTTGTTGTTACTCCTTCAAGAATAAATTCATCTAGTGATCTAAGCATTCTTTGAATAGCTTCAGTTCTATTTCTTCCATGGCAAATTAGTTTACATACCATGCTGTCATAATAAGGTGTTATTTTGTAACCCTGGTAAATCGAGCCATCAACCCGAGTTCTAAATCCAGAAGGCTGATGGCACATTGATATAGTGCCAGGAGAGGGCTGAAAGTTTTTACTTGCGTCTTCGGCATTAATTCTACATTCTATTGCGTGTCCTAAAGGATTTATATCAGACTGTTTAAGCGCAGTATTTCCCGTATGTGCAATCCATATTTGTTCTTTAATTATATCTATACCAGTGACCATTTCTGTAACCGGATGTTCAACTTGAACCCTAGTATTCATTTCTAAGAAATAAAATTTTCCATCTTCATAAATAAATTCAACAGTGCCAGCTCCTATGTAGCCAATTTTAGTGACCATATTTACTGTTTTTTCGAATAAATCATTTCTAATTTCATCATTTAAAACAGGGCTAGGGGTTTCTTCTATTAATTTTTGATGTCTTCTTTGAACTGAACAATCTCTTTCGTGTAAATGTACCGTTCTATTTTTTCCTGATAAAACTTGAACTTCTATATGTCTAGGGTTTTGGAAAAACTTTTCAATATAAACCTCGTCATTTCCAAAAAATTTTTTTGCCTCGGATTTTGCAGTCAAAAATAATTCTTCAAAATTTTTTTCTTCAAAGACTATTTTCATTCCCTTTCCACCACCACCACCAGCAGCTTTTATTAAAACAGGAAATCCAATTTTCTTGCATAATTCATTTGCTTTTTTAATATCTGAAACACCTCCTTCAGAACCTTCAATAACTGGTAAACCATTTTCTTTTGCAATTTTTTTTGCTTGAATTTTATTACCCATCATTTCAATTAACTTTGATGATGGACCAATAAAGGTAATATTATTTTTTTCTAGAATTCTTGCAAAATCAGGATTTTCCGATAAAAATCCGTAACCTGGATGTACAGCTTCAGCATTAGTAAGTTCTATAGCAGACATTAAAGCTGGTATATTTAAATAACTACTTGCTGGTTGGTGGGGACCGATACAAACACTTTCATCAGCTAATCTTACATGCATACTTTCTTTATCTACATCTGAATGAACGGCAACTGTAGATATGCCCCATTCTTTGCAAGCTCTAATTATTCGAACTGCAATTTCACCACGATTTGCAATTAATATTTTTTTAAACATTACTCTAGAATTACAAGTATTTGCCCAAACTCTACTGGCTGACCATCTTCAACAGAGATTTTTTTTACCACTCCATCTTTTGTTGAGGGAACATGATTCATTGTTTTCATAGCTTCAACTATCATTATAGTATCACCTGATTTTATTTTTTTTCCAACTTCGACAAAATGTTTTCCTCCTGGTTCTGGAGCAAGATACGCTGTTCCTATTATAGGACTTTTAATTGTTTTGGATTCTTCAACTTCTTCTTCAGCTGGTTTTTGAACATCAACTAAATCATTTTTATCTTTTAAAGATTTTTTTAAATCTTCTAATACATCAATTAATTTCTTTATTATTTTTTTATCTATTTCCATTTTTTAGCAATTCATGCATTGCATTTATGGCTAAAATATAACCATTTGTTCCTAATCCGCAAATTATACCCGTTACAACAGCACTTATCATAGATTTATGCCTAAATTCTTCTCTGTTGTAAATATTTGATATGTGCAGTTCTATGATTGGCTTTTTAAAAATATTTAGTGCATCTCTAATCGATACCGAGGTATGAGTAAAGCCTGCGGCATTAATAATCAGGCCATCATTTTTGTCTCTAGCATTTTGAATATATGTAACAATCTCACCTTCAATATTAGATTGTACAAAATCCAGGCTAATATTTAATTCTTCAGTTTTTTTTATACATTTTTCCCTAAGTTCATTAAATGTAATTGATCCATATTGTGATTGTTCTCTCTCTCCTAATAGATTAAGATTGGGACCATTAATAATAATAATTTTTTTTTTCATATATCATTTATAATCTATGAAAATCAGAAAAAAAATAAAAATAAAACTTAATGGTAAAAAAGTTCAGGTATTTAAAGACTCTAGCATTATTTCAATATTAAATAAATTCAAAATACCTTTAAATAAAGTTGCAATAGAGTTAAATAGAAAAATTTTAAATAAAAAAAGGTTAAATAATATAAAGTTAGTAGAAGAAGATGAAATTGAAATAGTTCACTTTATAGGCGGAGGATAATGGAAGATATATTCAAAATTGTTAATAAAAAATATAAGTCTAGGCTTATTGTTGGAACAGGGAAATATAAGAGCATGGCAGAATGTGCAAAAGCTGTAAAAATTTCAGGAGCCGACATAGTCACTGTCGCGGTAAGAAGAGTTAATATTTCAGATAAAAAAAAACCTTTATTAATGGATTATATTAATCCCAAACAAATTACTTATTTGCCTAATACCGCCGGTTGTTTTAATTCTGATGAAGCATTAAGAACATTGAGACTTGCAAGAGAAATCGGAGGTTGGAAATTAGTTAAACTTGAAGTTTTAGGAGATAAAAAAAATTTATTTCCAGACATGATTGAGACTTTAAAATCAACTGAAAAATTAGCCAAAGAAGGATTTGATGTAATGGTTTATTGCACTGATGATCCGCTAATGGCAAAAAGATTGGAAAATTCTGGAGCTTGTGCGATAATGCCACTTGCTGCACCAATTGGATCTGGACTTGGAATTCAAAATAAAATTAATATAAAAATTATAAGATCCCAAACAAAACTACCATTAATTATAGATGCGGGCATTGGACAAGCATCGGATGCCACTATTGCTATGGAGTTGGGGTGTGATGCAGTTCTTATAAACACAGCAATAGCAAAAGCAAAAAAACCATTTGAGATGGCCCTGGCCATGAAACATGCTGTTATATCTGGTAGAAAATCATATTTATCGGGAAGAATATCCGCGTCATTATTTGGAAAGGCGTCTTCGCCTAAAAAAGGTTTAATTTAACCTTTTTTTTTTAAATATCTTCTTTTTTTTGAAAAAATTTTTTTTCTTTTTTTTCTAATTTTAATTTTTTCATATATTCTATTATTTTCTTGGTTTTGATCTTTAGAATTAAACTCTTCTATTTTATTAATTGTTTTTTTAGTTTTGTTT
>MDSW01027390.1_pt1 | contig 10548 bp, 6 predicted proteins | sample 811171 | NCBI WGS metagenome assembly MDSW01 (sample SAMN05326641, study PRJNA326480) | marine metagenome | isolation source: seawater | place: Atlantic Ocean: North West | collected 2012 | reverse complement strand
GGTGTCAGTTGGAGTTGAAAGGCGCCGAGGGCGGGTATTGAAAGGGAGGGGTGGGCGGAGAGAGACGACGGCGAAAGTCCTCAAGGATCGGCGTTCACCACGCGAACGCGGTCGTATGGGGACCAGTGTATAGAACGCACCTGATGCCCGTCGTTCACGAGCGAGTCGTCCGAGTCCGTGCGGACGTCGTCGCCGCCGCCGCCGCCTCGCGGCTCCTCCGACGCCGACGCCGACTCCGCGGGCGCGAGGACCCTGCGTCGTCGTCGTCGTCCCTCGCTCGCGGTCGCGGTCGCCGGCTTCGCGCGATCCTCCTCCTCCTCCTCCTCCTCCTCGTCGTCGTCGTCGTCGTCCTTTACGAGCGGCGGCGGCGGAGGTTTCATCAGAACGGGCGCGGCGGTCGCCCACCCGCTCTTCCACGCGGGCCGACGACCGGTCCCGGTCCCGCCGCCGAGACCGCTCGCCGTGCGACCGCTCGCCACGCGACCGTCCTCGAGGACGCCGGGGGCGACGGGCGGCGCGGTGGTCTTCTTCGGCGATTTCCGAGCGGTCGCCGCCGTCGCCGCCGGCGCCGGCGCCGGCGCCGGCGCGTTTGTTTCTTCGTCGCCGGCGTCGATCGCCAGCAGCATCGCGACCGCCTCCGGGTCGAGCTTCGAGAGCTCGCCGCGGAGCTTCTTCGCGGTGTGCCCCTTCGGCGGCGGGCGTCCGTGCGCGGCGGTGTACAGCGCGCGCATGCGCGACATCCCCATCGTCTCCACCACGGAGATCGTCGTCGTCGTCGTCGTCGTCCCAGCGCGCCTCTCGAGATCGGCACCCTCGATCGCGTGATGACTCGCGGTCGGCGCGTCGTCGTCGTCGTCGCGCGGCGGCCGCGTCGTCGTCGCGACGTCCTCAGCCTCCTCCTCCTCCTCCGCGCGACGATCGCGATGATGCTCCGCGGCGTTCGCGGCGTCGTCGGGCTCGCCCCAAGCGAGTCCGCGCGCGTCGCCGGCGTCGTCGTCGGCGCCCCCCCATCCGCTCCCGCCGTCGTCGTCGTCGTCGCCGTCGCCGTCGCCCCAGCCATCAGACCCTCCGTCGTCGTCGTCGTCGTCGTCGCCGTCTCCCCAGCCGCCGCCGCGGTCTCCGCGGTCGCTCGCCTCCGGCGAGCTCGCTCCCGCGCCCCACCCGGCGTCGTCGTCGCCGCCGCCGCCGCCGTCGCCGTCGTCGCCCCCGCCCCACCCCTCGGCGGGCGGGGCCTCGCGATCGCGCGCCATCGAATGGATCTGGGCACCGTTTTCGCGCGGTTTTCTCTCTGACGAGGCGCATCAGCGCAGATCGCTCCGATGCCTCGTCACTCTCGCGAGCGCGCGGACTCTGCACCTCGGACACGCAGAGCGCGACGACGCGCGAGAGAGGACGGGACGGGACGGGAACGAACGCGGTGCTGGACGTGAGCGAGAGCGAACGCGCGCGCGCTCTCGCGCCCGACCGCGGCCGCGCGCCCCGGGCGGCGACCCCGTGACGACGCGTCGCCCGAGATCGATCGAACGACATGCGGCGAGACGACCGCGGGCGCGGTGGCGGCGGCGGCCGCGGCGGCTTCGGCCGCGGCGGCGGCAGAGACGGCGGCGGCCGCGGACGAGGCGGCCGCGGCGGCGACTTCTTCCCCAGACGCGACAAGGTGCGCGCCTCGCGCATCGAGCGCGCGATCGATCCGTCCCGACGCGCGCCCTAGGTTTTTCCTCCACCCCGCGCGCTCGCCTCGCCTCGCCGCCGACGCCCCTCCTCGCCCCTCCCCGCTTCCTCGCGGACGACAGTTCCAAGGCCGCACGCAAGCGACCGCGACGAAACTCTCCGTCCCGAAGCCGGTGAACTTGCCGTCGATGAAGAAAGAGCACGCGGGGAACGACCCGAACGCGCAGCTCGTGCCCGCGACGCACCATCCCGGGGGGTGGAGCAAAGACGACCATCCCGGGGGAGGAGCAGTTCTCGATCGGGACGCCGCCGCGGGCGCCGGCGGCGACGGCGGCGGCGGCAGCGCGCTCGTGGACTCCAGCGCGTCCTGGGCGTCGCCGCTCGCGCATCGCGCGGCGGCGTCGGGGGACGGCGCGCACGGCGGCCGACCGGGCGGGGAGGTCACGACCGCGCTCGCGGGGGGCGGCGACGGCGACGCGCGGACGCGGCTCGATCAGCATCTGAATCATCTGCCGCGGCGCCTGAACCAGAACGAGTATCCCACGCTCAGCGCGGACGGCGGCGGCGGCGGCGGCGGTAATCATGGTAATCATCATCATCATCATCATCAGTATCGTCATCATCATCACGACGACCAGCCCGACGTCGTGCCGCAGCATAACCGGTGGGACGACGACGAGCGCAGAGGCGCGAGGGCGCCGATCGAACGCGAAGACGCGCGGCGGCGGTTTTTTCAACCGGGCCCGGGCCCGGGCCCGGGCGACCGCGACGCTCGAATGGACGCGTACGACGACGACGACGACGACGATCGCCGCGGTGGTCGCTTCATCCGCGACGACCCGCTGAACTTCCCGCCGCCGCGCCGCGCGTACGACGACGACGCCGGCGACGGCGCGCCGCCGCCGCGCGAGCGATTCGAGCGTCGATTCGACGATAATCGCGACGAGCGCGACGGGCGAGGGCCGCCGCCGCCGACGCCGCCGCCGGGGAACGGATCCTATACCGCCGCTCGCGATCGCCGCGACGAACGCGACGGGTGGGGCCGGGAACGTCCGCGCGATTACCGCGATGAGCGCGACCGCGGAGGGTACCATCGCGACGGGCGCGGCGACGACGACGGCGACGACGGCGACGACCGAGGCTACCGCGGCGGCCGCGACGACCGACGACGCGACTACGACGACGATCGTCGCGATCGGTACGGACCCCCTCCGCGAAGCGGCGACCGCGACCGCGGGGGGTACTACCGCGACGATCGCGGGAGGGATCGAGGACCGGACGAATACCGCGGCGGCGGCGGGGGACGCGGCGGGGACGATTTCCGACGCGACGACTATCGACGCGGCGGGGACGATTTCAGACGCGACGACGGGTACGGAGGCGACCGGTACGGCGACCGCGACCGCGACCGCGACCGCGGCTCGCCGCCGCCGCGTCGGTATCGCGACGAACGTGACGCGTACCCGAGAAGGGACGAACGACGCGACGCTGCGTACTCGTACGATCGACGCGACGATGACCGCGGCGGAGGCCGCGGGCGCGGGCGCGGCGGGGACTTCTTCGATTCGCATTCGCATTCGCATTCGCATTCGCGCGACTACTCTGACGGTCGCGACGACCGCGACCGCGACCGCGCGCAGCAGCGCGACCGACGCGGACACGGCGGCGGGGCTGATTTCAGACGGAACGATCGCGGCGACCGCGGGTTCGACGATCGCGATCGCGGGCCGCCGCCGCGGGGGCACCGGGGCTTCGACGACGAGTTTTACGGGCGGGGTCGCGGCGGCGGCGGCGGCGGCGGCGACCGGTTCGATTTCCCGCGCGCCGCCGCGAAGCCCCCCGCGGGGCCGCCTCCCGCGCCGCCGCCTCCCGGCCCGGAGAAGGACGAAGCCAGGGACGAGTTCCAAGCCGAGCTCCTGCGCGTCCTCGCGGAGCAAGAAGCGGAGCGCGAGGAACGGAAGCGGCTGGAGAGGGAGGCAGGCGCCGCGAAGGGCGCCGGCGGCGACGACGCCGAAAAGGGCGGCGTCGGATCCCCGCCCCGCGGCGTGAAGCTCGGTCGAGGCCTCGGGAAGCCCAGCTCGACGTGGCCGAAGAACGCCCCCCCGAACGCTGCTAACGCCACCGCCAACGCCGCGGCGGACGACGACGGCGGCGAGAGCGACGAGAGCGACGACGACGGCGGCGCGGACGGCGGGGGCGGCGGCGGCCCCGGGGCGATCGGCTCCGGCGCCCCGCGCGAGCGAAAGAAACGCGGCGGCCGCCGCGTGCGCGAGGCTGAAGAACGCCGCGCCGCGAAGGAGCGAGAGGCTGCCGCGAACGGCGTCGCGCCGCCGCCGCCGGCTCGGAGCCCGTGGGAAGCGAGCGGCGTCGACGTCCACGCGCCGATTCCGTCGTACGGAGGCCAGTCGCGGGGCGCGCCGTCGTCGTCTCATGCTCAAAACGTGGCGCAAGAGGCGGAATCCCGGTGGGGCGCCGGCGCCCTCGGCGGCGTCGCGTGGCAAGGCCCGATCGCGGAGATGCAAAGAAGCGCGAGCGTGGATAACCTCGGACGCGTCGCGCCGGGGCAGTCGGCGCACTCGAGCCCGAGCCGACCGGGACCGGGAAGGATGGCGCCCGGGCGCGGCGGCGACGGGGACTCCTCCGTCGTCGGCGCGTTACCGAGCGACCTCACGTCGGACGGGATCGCGGGGAACGGACCCGCGAGGGTCGGCACGCCGCCGCCGCCGCACCCCGCGAGCGGCGCGAGCGGCGGCGTCGGGGCGTACGGGATGCCGCCGCCGAACCCGAACCCGCCGCCGCCGCCGTACGGCGCGGGGGGCGGCGGGTTCGGAGGAGGGTTCCCCGGTCGAGGCCAGGGCCCCGGCCTCTTCGGCGCCCCCGGCGGCGGGCCCGGGCCTGGGCCACCGCAGATGCGTCCCGGCGCGAGCCAGTACGCCGCCGCCCCCGGCCCCGGCCCCGGGTTCGGCGGCGGCCCGCTCAACCTCGGCTACGGCGGCGGGATGTGGTCCACGGGGGACGGCGCCGTCGGACCCGGGCCGCCGGGGGGCGTCGTCGGCGGGGACGTCGCCGCGGACGTCGCCGCCGCCGCCGCCGCCGCCGCAGGCGCCGCCGCGGCGGCGGCGATGCAACGCCTCGACGTCGGCGACGCGTACATGGCGAGTAACCCCTACGCAGCGCGCGTTACGTCGAGGGCGTATCCCGCGTACGGCGGACCGGGGGCGAACCCGTACGCCGCGCCGTCGACGGCGGCGCCGTCGCCGCCGCGCCCGCCGCCAGGCTCGCCGCCGGGGCCGGGGGCGCCGGGAAGAGCCGCGAACGTCCCGCGGCAACCCGGCGGGTCCGGGTCCCCGGGGAGAGCGAGTGCCGCGGGAGAGGCCGCGGCCGCGGCCGCGCTGGGAGGCCACCTGGGATTCATATCCGACCGCGACGGCGGCGGCGGGAACTGAACCCGTCGCGACGATCGATCGACGAGCGGACGACGACGGCGAGACCGCGAACCATCCGCGTCGTCACCTCCGCGTCTCGAAAGGCTCCGCGAATATTCGCGCCATCGGGACGCGAACGACAGACGCGCGCGCGTCGTGCGTCGTCCGTTAGTTACGTCGAAACGCGAGGCGAGATGCGCGAGACGATGACGCGTACGGAAGTACAACCTCCGTACGACGGATCGTGAACGAGAATGGAAAACGAAAGACGAAAACCAAAAGGATCGGATCGACCGACGCGAGACGAGACGAGAGCCCGCGGCAACCGAGGCGCACGGCGCCGTTGCCGGCTCTCCGTCTACCACGCGAATCATCCGCCGTCCACTACGATACGGCAGCAGAAGCGACGACCGCTAGACTGCCTCACGTCGCGAGTCCGCGAACACGCGAACGCGACCGACGAGATTTTATTCTATTTATTTCACTTCACGATCGAATCACTTGAGCGCGCTCCTCTTCCTCTTCTTCCTCCGCCACTTTCTCCGTAACTCCCCATCTCCCAGCGCGGCGTTCCTATTAGTAACGCCTCCATTCGCGCCTCCATTCGAGTTCCCCACGTCGCTCTCACCCCCCATCGCCTTCGCCTTCACCCACGGCCCCCCCTCGTATCCCCACGACTCGTCCACCATCCCGAGCGCGTTTACCTCCTCCGCGACGAGCTCTCCGTACGGCCCTCGATACGTCCACGGCGTCCACGGCTCGTACGACCCGCCGATCTGTATCTGGGCCAGATCCCGTATCTGCGCCCACTGCTTCTCCGCGGCGTGCGCGACCCGCAGTTCCCACAGGCGGTCGCCCTTCGGCAGCGACGGCGGCGGCGCGCGCGTGTCGCAAAACGGCGAGCACCGCGGCACCGCCTGGAGCTTCGCGTAGAGCATCAGAGGAAACGGCGGGAGCCCCGGGAGGGGAGGGAACGGCGCGGGCGGGAGGTTCGGCGTCGGCGGCGGCGGCGGGAGGACGTTCGAGTGCCACACGCCTCGCGGGTCGATCAAGAACCCTTGCGCGGCGACGACGTCCGCGCGCGGCGGCGGCGGCGGCGGCGGCGGAAGCCGGTCGTTCGAGGACGGCGGAGGAGGGCTCGGCGCTCTCGGCGGCGGCGGCGGCGGCGGCGGCGGCGGCGGCGGCGATTCCGGTCGCGGCGGAGGGCTAGGTCCCCCCGGCGGCGGCGGCAGCGGCGGCGGCGACCGCGGCGGCGGCGACCGCGGCGGCGGCGACGGCGGCGCCGACGGCGGCCACACCAGCTCCACCTCCGGCGCCGCGGGCGGCGTCGGCGGGACCGCGACGACGCCCTCTCCCGGCGGCGGCGGCGGCGGCTCGCCGACGTCGTCTCCGCCCCCCCCCAGGTTCCCCTCCTTCTGCGCCTCGCACACCCCGTCGTCGCTGAAATCTCCGCAGCAGTCCCCGAGCGCGACGCAGTCTCCGTCGCAGCAGCACGACGCGCGGCACAGCCCGCACGCGCCCGCGCACGTCTCGCCGCCCGCTCCCGCTTCTTCCCCGCCCGCGCCGAACGCCGGGTCGACGGCCGCGTCGAGCCGTCGACGCTCGTAGTCCTTCCTCCGCCGCGGCCGCGACAGCGGCGGCGTGCGACTCGACGCCGCTCGCGCGCGCGCGACGACCTCGCCTCGAGGAGGCGGCGTCCGCTCGGTTTCCCCGCTCTCTTTTCCTCCCCGCTCTGAGTCTCTCCTCCGCGCGCGCGCGTCTCCCGCGGCGCGCGTCCCCCCCCGCGGCGTCGCGACGCTCGCGACCGCGAGCGAGATCGCGAGCAGCGCGCCGGCGAGGTGCCACAGCCGCCGCGACCGCGGCCGCGCGCGTCGCATCCCCGCCGCCGGCGCGCGCGCGCGCGTCGCGCTCTGTCGGGTCGCGCGCCGTCCCCGCGCCGAGAGGCCACCGCTTTGCCTCCGCCGCGCGACGCCTTTGCCCGCCTCGGGATCGAAATTTCCGAACGTCGCGCCGCGTACTACGCGTTTCCGTACTCTCGCAGACTGCGCGCCGTACGCGACACTTGGAGTCCAGTCACGCGAGATCTTATTCGTAGTCTGACTTTGCCCTATTTGATTGGCAGATAAGATCAGGGTTCGCAGACCGTCGAAGAGGGACTCCGAGCGGAGGGCTTTTCCGCTCCGTTGTGAACTCGCCGAACCAAAAGCGCGCGTCAGGGTTGGAAAGCGACGAGCGCGCGGCATAGCACACGCGCGCGGGGCACACGCGTCGCGGTCGTTCCTTGAGACGCGTCACACACGCGCCCGCGGAACGTACCTACGTCGTGAGCGGTGCGTCACGTCGTCCACGCTCGCGCGTTTCCGGCGTCGCGCGCATCGAATTTTAATCCGGCTATTTTTCTCGGGCGGGCGGGTAATCTCCGCTGTCGTGCGGGGATTGCGTTTTCTTTCCTCCTCGGGGGGGCGCGCGGGAGAGACACGCGACGCGATACCGACTCGTTCGCGCCTCACCCGCGCTCGGCGTGATCCCCGAGAGATCGCGCCGCCGCGAACGCGCGCCCCGAGGCGCGCGTGGGGTCCACGCGGGCAGATAAAATCGCCCTGAATTATTCAGATCCGATCGACGCCTCGCGAGCGCCGCGCGGGGGGCGTCCCCGCCGCGCGCGCGGCCCGATCGCCGTCCACGATCACGCGCGCGATTCCGCCGATTCTGACATCCCCTCCCCTCCCTCCGCGCCTGGACCCACGCCGCAGTCGTCGTTCACGCGGTCGTCCACGCGAACGAACACCCCGTCGCGGGAGGAGGAAAGAAAGGAGAACCTCGCCGGAGAAGGAGGAATTGAAAGAATGCAAAACCCGACCAACAACGGCGGGAACGGCGGCGGCGGGAACGGCAACGGCCAACCGCAGATGATGTACCAGCAGTCTCCGTACGGCATGTCCGGGAACGGCCAGCCCGGCGGGATGCCGCACATGGACCCGACGCAGCAGGCGCAGTTCCAGCAGCACGCCATGCGCGCGCAGTTGCAGCATCAACAGTTGGCGGCGTACCAGATGCAGACGCATCACGTCGCGCAACAACATCAGCTGCAACTGCGGACGTTTTGGCAAGGGCAGATGCGGGAGATCGAGACGGGGAGCGACTTCAAGAATCATCAGCTTCCGCTCGCGCGGATTAAGAAGATCATGAAGAGCGACGAGGACGTTAGGATGATCTCGTCGGAGGCGCCCGTGCTGTTCGCCAAGGCGTGCGAGATGTTCATCCTCGAGCTCACGCTGCGGTCGTGGATCCACAGCGAGGAGAACAAACGGCGGACGTTGCAGAGGAACGACATCGCGGCGGCGATCACGAAGACGGATATTTTCGATTTCCTCGTGGACATCGTGCCGCGTGATGATTTCAAGGAGGAGGGGATGAACGTTCAGAGGGCGCAAGGCGGCGCGGGCGTCGGCGAGGGCGGCGGCGCGATCGCGTCCGTGCCGTATAACCCCGGGATGTATTACATGCAGCCTCCGCCGGGGGGGATGCCGCCCGGGGCGCAGTGGCCGGGCGGGATGGGGGGCGATCCGAACCAGTGGAAGCCGACGCAATGAGTGGAGACGACGGCAAAAGTCCTTAAGGATCGGCGTTCACCACGTCGACGGGGTCGTATGGGGACCAGTGTGGACGACGCGATGAGACGTGATGATTCATAATTCGACTCCACAAAAATTTCCTCTTTCGCGCGGGCGAGACGAAATCATCGACGTCGACGACGAAAGCAAAGCGCGACGACCGACGCCCGGGGCGGGGGCGATCGGTTGGTGGTTCAACACACGGCGTAGAAAACTCTTAGAACAAAGCGTTGAAACATACTACTACGACTACAGTCACGACGCGCGCGCGCGACGACTCACGGCGCCTTCCTCGGCTCGACGAGCCACCCGGAATCTTTTTCGTCGTCGTCGCCGCCGTCGTCGTCGCCGTCGCCGTCGCCTTCTTCTTCCAACAACGCCGCGACGTCCACGCCGGACCCTCCGTCCTCGTCCTCGTCCTCGTCGTCCTCGTCCTCGTCGCTGCCGCCGTCCACGAGCATGTCCCGCAGGTACGCCTCGAGGTCCTCCGCGACTTCCTCGCCGATCTTCGCCGCCTCCTCCGCGTCTTCGCCCGCCGCCGCCGGCGGCGCGCCGTCGCCGGCGCCGCCGCCGCCGTCGCCGCCGGCGTCGTCGTCGTCGTCGTCGCCGTACGCGGCCGCCATCTCCGCCGCGAGCGCCGCCGCCGCGGCCGCGGGGCCGTCCGCGTCGCCGCCACCCTCTCCTCCTCCTCCTTCTCCTCCTCCATCGCCAGCCCTCGGTCCCGCCGCCGCCGCCGCCGCCGCGGCTTCGCGTCTGAACCTCTCGCGCGCCTCGCGCGCCTCCGCGATCCTCGCGTCGTGCGCCCTCTCCGCGTCCGCGAGCTTGTTCGCGCACAGCGCGAAGTACGCGCGCCAGTAATTCGCGTCGCTCATCGCGTTGGTGGATATCAGGCGTCTTCGAACGTCGTTCGCCGCCGGGACGTCGCGCATGACCAACCGCGCGTGCGTCTCTCGGAACGCGGTGATCGTCCACCGTGGATCATCCGCGTCGTCGTCCTCCTCCTCCTCCTCCTCCTCCTCCTCCTCCAGCGGGAACGACGCGAACGTCTCCGGCGTGAGCGCGCCCACGAACGTCATGAACTCGGGCGTGACGCCGTACGCGCTCGGGTCGACGTTCGCGCTCAGCGCGCGCCCGCTCCCGAGCGCGGCGAGCGCGGCGTCCGCGCGGAGGTGACCCTCCGCGGCCTCGGCGGTGGCGACGGTGTTGGCGCGGATCTCGTCGAAGACGGACTTCACCGTCGACGCGAAGTCGCCGCGGGAGAGCGCGTCCGCCTGCGCGGACGCGGCGGCTGCCGCGTCGGACGCGACCGCGGACGCGCGCTTCCACAGCGCGTCGAGGTCGAGGTCGAGGTCCATCCCGCGCGCTCGACGCGCGCGGCGCGGAGTGGACGGCGGGCGAGTCCCGTGGGAAATGGTGTTTTCGTAGCGTTCCGAGGTACGACTTGGAAAAGTAGTTTTCGTCGTAGTACGTGTACGAAAAAGCGGTTCGAATCAGACTGGTGTTCGTACGCGTCCAATCAAAGTAAAACGCGAGCCACTCACCGCTATCTCGAGTGCCCTCATCAACGGACGGCAGGATAAAGAAAGGAGCTCTCTCGCCACCTCGATCTTCGGGGCGTCCGTCGCGTGAGGCACTCTACACGCGCGCAGACACACGCGGGGTCGTTCGCGCGGTTTCGAAAACGACGAGAGCCATGGCTGCCATCATCAACGCCACCAGGTGCGCGGCGCGTCCGAGGGCGAGAGGCGGCGGACGCGCGATCTTTTTCGCTCGCGTCCGCTCCAGTTGGCGCCTCCTCGCGCGCGCTCGCGCGCGGTGGCCGTCGATCGAACCCGCGG
>MDSW01142107.1_pt1 | contig 10549 bp, 10 predicted proteins | sample 811171 | NCBI WGS metagenome assembly MDSW01 (sample SAMN05326641, study PRJNA326480) | marine metagenome | isolation source: seawater | place: Atlantic Ocean: North West | collected 2012 | reverse complement strand
GCACAAGGGAGAAGGAATGTTAATTGGAAGTAGAGCAAACTTCATGTTTTTGGTTCACAATGAATCAGTTGGTTCATCATTCACATCGCCAAGACCATTTAGAGTTAATGCAGGTGCCGTTCACTGTTACACATTATCACCAGATGGAAATACAAAATATCTATCAGAATTAGAAACAGGTAGTGAAGTGTTGATTCTTAATTCTAAAGGAAAGGCAAGAAGAGCAGCTATTGGAAGATGTAAAATTGAAAAAAGACCAATGCTATTGATCAAAGCAAAGGTGGGAAACGAAATAGGTGGTATCATAGCACAAGATGCTGAAACTATACGATTTGTAAAGGCAAATGGACAATTGGTATCGGTAACACATCTCAAAAAAGGTGATTCGGTTTTGGCATTTTCAAAAGAAGCAAGCGGCAGACATTTTGGAATGGAAGTAGCCGATGAATATATTCTTGAAAAATAATGAAGTATAAGACCTGCGTATCAATTGGTGAAAAAAATCCAAAGAAACTCAAAACAATTCTAAAAAAAGCACTTTCAAAATCAGATTTTGTAGAGATACGATTTGATTATTTGAAAAAATCAGATATCCCAATAGTTCTGGAAAATTCTAAAAAAAATCTGTCAAGATGTGTATGTACATTACGTCCAAAATCAGAAGGAGGATTATTTGTTGGAAAAGAAAATGAGAGAAAATCAATTTTACGGCTAATTGCAGAATATAACCCATTTTTGCTTGATGTGGAGTTTAATACAATTCAAAAAGATAAGAAATTGGCATCATATCTTAAAAGATCTAGATGTAAGTTATTGATTTCATGGCATGATTTTAAAAAAACACCTAACGAATCAAACCTAAAATCTAAATTCAAAAAGATGAGAAAATTTTCAAATTTCGTAAAGATTGTAACTGTGGCAAAGAACGTATCAGATGCTTCAAGATTACTATCACTTTATTCAATTAAATCAAAAAATAAGATGATAGCATTTTGTATGGGAGACCAAGGAAAATTCTCAAGAATATTGTGTTTACATCTAGGAAGTCCATTTACCTATGTATCATTAGGAAAAGCAATTGCACCTGGACAATTTAGTGTAGATGAGATAAAATCATTACAAATTTGAGCAGAAATAATAATGAGATAATAGTTCCGATATCATGTTAAAGACGTTTGCAGTAATTGGAGACCCAATAGATCATTCATTATCTCCAACAATACATAACGCTGCTTATAGAGAATTAAAAATGGAATGTACCTATATTGCATACAAAGTGAATAAAGGAGATTTAGCAACAGGGATAGAATCATTAAAAAAAATCAAGATTTCAGGATTCAATGTTACAATTCCTCATAAAATTGACATGATGAAATATTTAGATAACGTAGACGATACATGTAAAAAAATTGGTGCAGTGAATACAGTTCTAAATGATGATGGAATTTTGAGAGGATTCAATACAGATATGGATGGATTTTTGGAGCCAATAAAAAGAAAAAAAATTCCAATTAAAGATTCTAAAATATTATTACTAGGTGCGGGAGGAGCATCGAGAGCAATAATTGTGGGATTTCAAAAAGAAAATGCAAAAAATATTGTAATTGCAAACAGAACAGAAGAAAATGGAGCAAAATTAGCTGAATTCTCAAAGGAGATTGGATTGAATGCCAGTTCAATATACTTAGAAGAAATGAATGTATTAGATTCAAAATTTGATTTCATAGTCAATGCATCCTCATTGGGTCTAAAAGGTGAAAAGAATATCATACCAAGCAGTATAATGGATGAGCAAACTGTGGTTTACGATATTGTTTACAAACCATTAAGAACAGATTTGATAAATACAGCCAAAGAAAATAATTGTAAAATAATTTATGGATATGAAATGTTACTTGGGCAGGCAATTCGTTCATTTGAGATCTGGTTAGATCAAAAGGCACCATATGAAGCAATGAAACGTTCCATTTTAGGAGGAACTGGATGACTGAAGTAATAGCAAAAGTATTTGGTGCAGTATCAATTGTTAATGCAATTGCAATAGGAAAAGGGGCTACCCTAGGAATAGACACATTTGTTGAAACAAGACTTGTAAAAAAAGAAGGAAAAGGAATTCATATTACATCAGAAAATAAAACAATCAGTTCACGTTTGATAAATCAGATTATAAAAAATATGATTCCCGAAAATATATTAGATAAAAACAGGTTAGAGCTAGATTTTAGATCAAATATACCGACAGGATATGGATTAAAGAGCTCAAGTGCAATCTCATCAGCAGTTGCATTATCATGTGCAAAAGCATTTGGAAAGAAAATTTCTGATGAAGAGATTTTACAATTAGGTGCTAAAACATCAATACAAACAAAAGTTAGCATAACTGGCGCATATGATGATGCATGTGCATGTCATTTCGGAGGGTTTAATGTTACAGATAATTTGAAAATGAAGTTGATTCATAGAGAATTAGCTCCAAAAGATTTACAGGCAATAATTTTTTTGCCAAAATCAAGAAAAAGAGGAAATTTGAAAAAATTGAAAGAGTTTAAGAATGCATTTGAAAAATCTTGGGAATTAGCAAAAAGATCAGATTACTGGAATGCCGCAACACTGAATGGAATTGCTACAACTTCTATTTTAAATTCAGAGCCAAAACTTATCATGAGGTTGATGGATAGAGGTGCATTATGTGCAACAATTTCAGGTAATGGACCATCCATAATTGCAATTACAGATAAAATGCATAAAATAAAAATCCAAAAAGAGTTTTCAGGATTGGACGGAAGAGTAATTACAGCAAATATCAATAATAAAAAGGCGTATGTTCATGAACTGTAGAATTGAAAAATCAAGATTAAATGGCAGGATAGTATGCCCTGCAAATAAGAGTTATACTCACAGAGCAATATTTCTTGCAGCTTTATCTGATGGAAAAAGTATAGTAAAAAAAATTCTTCGTTCTAATGATACAATTGCAACAATTAATGCTTGTAGAGGATTTGGGGTAGAAGTAGAAGAAGTAGAAAATAATGTAACAATCAAAAATACAATTAACGAAACAGTTCAAAATTCAATGATAAATGCAGAAAATTCTGGTACAACAATTAGAATTGCTATTGCAATAGCAGCATTATCAGGTGGAAATACGATATTAACTGGAGATGATAGTCTAAAGAAAAGACCTATGAAACCTATTTTGGATGCTTTAGAGACAATGGGAGTTAAAATAGAATCAAATGATGGAAAACCACCAATACACATCAACGGAAAAATTAAAGGAAATGAGATTACAATAAATGGAAATATATCAAGTCAGTTCATTTCAGCATTATTAATTATTGGACCTAGATTATCAGAAGGACTCATCATTAATGTAGAAGGAAATTTAGTTTCAAAACCATATGTAGATTTGACAATTGCAATCATGAAAAAATTTGGTGTGGAAATAAAAATTGAAAAAAACTACGAGAGGTATGTCGTACCTCATCAGATCTATAAACCAACAACATTTTCAATTCCATCAGATTTTTCAAATTTAGCATTATTATTAGCAGCCAATGTGTTGTTAGGAGATAATCTAATAATGGAAATAAGTTTGGGCGACATGCCACAAGGCGATGAAGCAATAGTAGATATCTTAGAGAAATTAGGAGTAAACGTAACATTAGAGGATGAATTCATTACAACAAAGTCTCCAGAATTATTAAAAGGAGGAAAATTTGATTTATCAGATACCCCAGATCTATTACCAGCTATTGCAATTTTAGCACTAAAATCAGAAAAGCCAATTGAAATTGTTAACGTAAAACATGCAAGATATAAAGAGACAGATAGAATTGCAATAATTTCAAGAGAACTAAAGAAAATTGGATTACTTATTGATGAAAAAGATGACGGCTTAATTTTAAAGAAATCTGAAGAACTGTATCCTGCAGAATTAAATTCTGAAAATGATCATAGGTTGTTTATGGCTTTTACGATTGTAGGAATGTTTATCGGAAATTGTACAGTTTCTGACCCCGATGCAGTAGATGTTTCATATCCAGAATTCATTTCAGATCTTGTTAATTCAGGTGCAAAAATTAACTAACATAGAAGGATTATAAGCATCATAGTTGATCTTTGATTGTTGAACGGGAATTCAATTGGTAAAAGACTAGTTTTGACTAGTTTTGGAGAAAGTCATGGAAAATGTATCGGTGCTGTTTTAGATGGATGTCCTGCAGGATTAGAATTAGAAGAAAAAGATATACAAAAAATGCTAGACATGAGAAAACCTGGTCAATCACTTGTATCCACACAAAGAAAAGAAGGGGATGTTGTCGAAATTCTAACTGGTACATTTAGAGGATATACAACTGGTGCACCAATTACAATGATTATTTGGAATAAGGATCAGAAATCAGTTGCATATGAAAAATTAAGGACTGAGATGAGACCAGGACATTCAGATTATCCAGCATATATGAAATATAAAAAATTTAATGATCATAGAGGCGGAGGTAGATTTTCAGGTAGATTAACTGCCACACATGTTATGGGAGGTGCAATTGCAAGAAAGCTGCTTAAAGATACAATTGGGGTTGAAACGAATTCCTACACATCACAAATTGGTAAAGTAAAAATGAAGAAAGAAGCTACTAAAAAGGAATTCAGATCAATTTACACAAACGATGTCAGATGTCCCGATAACAATACAGCCAAAAGAATGAAGAATGTCATTTTAGATGCAAGAAAAAAAGGAGATTCACTGGGGGGCATAATTGAATCAATTACAACTAATTTGCCTGTAGGATTAGGAGAACCCATTTTTGGTTCATTAGAATCAGACATAAGTAAAGCAATTTTTTCAATACCTGCAGTTAAAGGAATAGAATTTGGTTCAGGATTTGCAGGTTCAGAGAAATTTGGCTCACAGAATAACGATGCATATGTAATGAAAGGCGGAAAGGTTTCAACAAAGACCAATAATTCAGGAGGTATTTTAGGAGGAATTTCAAATGGAATGCCGATTACACTTAGAATTGCATTCAAACCAGCATCATCAATTTCTCAGATTCAACAAAGTGTGGATATTAGAAAAAAGAAACCAATCAAACTACAAGTAGGAGGAAGACATGATCCTTGTGTTGTTCCACGTGCACCACCAGTAGTAGATTCATTGATTGCGCTAACATTAGCAGACCATGCATTACTCAGTGGTTTCATTAAACCAACATTGTAAAAATGACTGAATTAGAAGAATTACGAAAAAAAATTGAAGCTGTTACAATAGAGATGCTATCTCTATTAAAAATAAGAAATGAGATTGCAAAAGAAATTGGTAAAATTAAGAATCAACAGGGAATGAGTGTGTCTAATGAATCAAGAGAAAATGAGCTTCGAAATTTAGTGAAAAAAAAATGTCAAGAGATTAATTTTGATTCTAGTACTGCAATGAAATTTTTGAATTTTTTGTTAAATGAATCAGTAAAAGCCCAATCTTCAGAATCCAATACTCATTTAGCAATATTTCTCAAAGCAAAGGAATTAGAGCAACAAGGAAAGAAAATTATTCATTTAGAAGTAGGTGAACCAGATTTCGAGCCTCCTATCAGTGTAAAACAATCATTATCAGAAGTATATGACAAAGGATTTGGAAATTACGGTCCAGCAAAAGGATTACCTGAATTTAGAAAAGAAGTGGCAGATTTTGCAAATCAAAATTTTGGTGCTGTAGTTGATTTTGAGAATATCATGATTACTCCTGGAGCAAGATTCGGAGTTTTCCTATCCATAACCACATTATTAGAACCGGGAGATGAGATTATCGTAATAGAACCTGCATGGCCAGCATATAGACAATGTGCGATTAATTCAGGGATTAAAGTAAGAACAGTTAAAACAAGTTTAGAAAATAAATGGGAACCAAAGATTGAGGAGATTACATCATGTATTAATGAAAATACAAAAATGATTGTACTAAACTATCCTAATAATCCTACAGGCAAAGTTTTACCTAAAAAGATACTAGATGAAATTGTTGAAATTTCAAAGAGACATGATCTTTTCATTCTAAGTGATGAGATTTATAGTAATTATTCAAATGATGAATGGAATAGTGTTCTATCTTATAATTATCAAAAATCTATAATTACACAATCATTTTCAAAATCACATTCAATGACGGGGTATAGAATAGGATACGTTGTTTCAAGTCAAGATATTATCAATAGATTAACAAAGTTACAAGCATTATGCCTAACAAATGTTTCAGAACCAATTCAATATGCTGCCATGAAATCACTCAATGATAACGTAGATGATAATATCAGAGCGATAGATGAAAGATTGAAAAGATTACAAGAAATATGCAATGAAATGGGACTAGAATTTCTTAATCCAGATGGTGCAATGTACATATTTGCTCGTACTAAAAATTCAATTAATACATCAGAATTATGTGAGAAATTACTTGAAGAAGGACTAGCAATTGCACCAGGGATAGGATTTGGAGACTATAATGAATTTTTTAGGATTTCAGCGTGTCAGGACATTAAAACACTAAATGAAGGCATGGACATATTAAAAACTAGGGTTTAGTATTAGAATGGCAAAAACGATTGCGATAATTGGTGCAGGAGGTGCAATGGGTAAATGGTTTTCAGAATATTTTTCAAAAAAAGGATTCGAGGTTACAGGCTTTGATAATACAAATCCCGTTGCAAAAAATATCAAAAAAGCAGAATCATTAATCAGTGCAATTCTAAATGTAGATTATGTTTTATTATCAACACCCACAAAAAAGACCCCAGAAATAATCAGATTGATTGCCAAAGAAATGAAAAGAGAATCGTTTCTTATCGATATAACATCACAGAAATCAAAAACTGCTACCGCACTAGGAAAAATTCCTGCCAAAGTTTCACCTATTTGCATGCATCCAATGTTTGGCCCAGGTGCAAAGAACTTAAAAAATCATAATATTGTTTTAATTCCAATTAAAGATGGTAAAAAAGAATTAAATGTTGCAAAGACTCTATTTCCAGATGGAAATTTTGTAACAATTGATTCAACCGAACATGATAAAAAAATTGCTATGATTTTAGGATTAACACATCTGATTAACATAGCATTTGCAAATATTCTAGCAAAGGATGACAAAATATCACTAACAGAAAAAATGGCAGGAACAACTTTCAAGGCACAGAAGATATTGGCAGAGAGTATAATGACAGAGTCACCAGAACTAATTGAAACAATAATTTCAAATCCTGAAATCAGAAAAGTTGCTGAAGAGTTTTGGAAAGATGTCGGAAGATTACTTACATCTGCACAAGAGGGTAAAGGAGAAGAAATTATCGAATATATCAATACAAATAAAGAGAAAATATCTCAAAATGTTGACCTAGAAAAATCCTACAAGAAACTAACAAAGATGGTCAACACTATTGAGAAATAATGCATAAAACAAAAATTGTTACTTCGTTTTTAAAAAATTCTGAGGAGATATTGATTCTGAAAAGAAGTGAAAATGTAAAATCAATGAAGAGTTTATGGGCAGGCATTAGCGGCATAATTGAAGGAGATGAAAAGCCACTTACAAGAGCAGAAATTGAAATTTTTGAAGAAGTTGGTATTGAGAAATCCAATATCATACTACTTAAGCAAGGTGAAGTCATTTTAATTGAATCACCGCAATATGCTAATCATCAATGGGAAGTTTATCCATTTTTGTTTTCTACAGAAAATAGAGAGATTAAATTGAATTGGGAAAATTCAGATTCAAAATGGATTAATGTAGATGATCTAAATAATTTCTCGACGGTTCCAAGTTTAAATAAAGTATTAGCTCGATTGTTCTAATTTTTCAGGATCTTTTTCATATTTTCTTTGTTGTGGCAACATTAGATAGACACATGCACCACCGCACATTGTGCATGGAACATTGTTTCCAGGGTGTTGACCTGTACGGCCATGGATTTTTGCTGCAAGTTCAGGATCAATAGAGAGTGCCAATTGTTTTTCCCAATCAAGTGTCCTTCTTGCTTCAGTCATTTTCATGTCCCATTTGATTGCCTTTTCTCTTAATTTCACAAGATCACCTGCATGAGCAGCAATTCGATATGCAATTAGACCAGCTTTCACTTCTTCAGCATTTGGTAATGCAAGATGCTCTGAAGGAGTAAGATAACAAAGAAGATCTACACCTTCACTAGCAGACACTGCTGCGCCTATAGCACTAGCAATATGGTCATGCCCAGACGCAATATCAGTGACCAGAGGACCTAAAACATAGTAAGGTACATCACCAATCAGAGATTTAGCCAAACGGACATTTGCAGCAACCTCATTTAATGGAACATGACCTGGACCTTCAATCATTACCTGAACCTCTTTTTCATTTGCACGTTTTGCAAGTCGAGAGATGTTAATCATTTCTTGTACTTGTAATTCATCATGTGAATCTAAGATGGATCCAGGTCTTAATGCATCACCTAAACTGAATGTTACATCATATTTTTGAGCAAGTTCCATCATGTAGTCATAATGAGTAATGTATGGATTCTCTTTATCATATTTTAACATCCATGCGGCAGTAATTGTGCCACCTTTACTAACAACTCCCGCATATCTTTCAACTTTAAGAATTCTTTTTGCAATTTCTTTTGTTATTCCGGAATGAATTGTTGTGTAATCAACACCATCTTTTATATTATTTTCAAATGCTTTAAGAAAATCATCTTCAGTAATATCAAGAGGGTTTTTGTGTTTTTCAACTCCAAAATTATATGCCTCATAGATAGGAACAGTTCCAAATGTGATTGGTGCAACTTCTAGGAGTTTTCTTCTAACAGTTCCAACGTCACCTCCATCACTTAGATCCATTATAGTATCTGCATGGTATTTTACAGCTACTTTGGCTTTTTCAATTTCTTCTTCAAGGTTCACATTCAGAGTAGAAGTGCCAATATTGACATTCACTTTAGTTTTCATACCTTTTCCAATTCCAACATTATGAATCGTTTCTTTTCTTACATTATTACTAGGAATAATTATTGAACCACTTGCAATTTTAGGAATTAGCCATTCAAGGGTTACATCTTCATCTTTTGCCACTTGCTTCATCTCATCAGTAGCAATACCTCTTCTAGCAGATGTCATTTGAGTTGCCATAATTCAAATTAGTAAATGGTGGATTTAAACAATCGTTTAACATACGATCAACATGAACGTTCTTTCAATCGGCGGTTCAGACACATCATCAGGAGCAGGGATTCAGAGTGATATCAAGACATTTGAAAATCACGGAGTATATGGATTCACAGTAATTACAGCAATTACTAGCCAAAATACGAATAAAATTACAGAGATATTACCAATTCCATCTAGAACAGTAAAATCTCAATTAAAATCAATTTTAGATGATTTTCAGATAGATGCAATAAAAATTGGAATGGTGTATAATTCAAATGTAATCAAAGCAATTCATGAAATTATTAAAAAAGTGAAATGTCCAATAGTGGTTGATCCAATAATCAAATCAACAACTGGAACAATATTATTAAAAAAATCAGCTATGAATGATTTTAAAAAGATGATTATTCCTTTAGCGACTATCATTACACCTAACAAAAAAGAAGCAAAAATCCTATCAGAACAAAATTCAATCGTTAACGCAGCCAAGAAAATACAAGAAATGGGAGCAGAAAATGTTATAATTACTGGCTCTGATGAAACACAAAATGAAATAAATGATTTTGTTTTAGAAGAAAATGTAAGTTATAATCTAAAAGGTAAAAAAATTAAGATCATAAATCATGGAAGTGGGTGTAATTATTCTGCATCAATTACAGCTTCATTAGCAATGAATAAAACAGTTCATGATTGTGCACTTTTTGCAAAAGAATATGTGTTCCATTCTATAAAAGATTCAAAAAGTTTAGGAAAAGGAATCAATATAACTTTTACAGAAAAGTTGCATATAGAAAAAGAGCTTTCAAATTCAATAGTTACTTTTCAAAATATCAAGAATATTTCAAATTTAATTCCAGAATGTCAGACCAATTTTGTTTTTTCCAGGATTAATCCAAAAAAAACTACGGACGTATTGGGGATTTCTGGGAGATTAGTCAAATCAGGAAAGGAAGTTATTCAAGCAGGCAACATAATTTTTGGTGGATCACAACATGTGGCAACTGCGGTCTTAGAAGTATCAAAAAAGTTTCCAGATATTCGTTCTGCAATTAACATAAAATACGAAACAAAATTAATTGATAAAGCAAAGAAGAAAGGATTGAGAGTAACAAATTATGATAGAAGTAAAGAATCAAGGAGCTCAAAGAAAAAAGAAAATTCATCAATAGCATGGGGTATTTCTAGTTGTTTGAAGTCATACCCTCCTGATATCATATATCACAAAGGAGACATGGGAAAAGAACCAATGATCATAATTTTTGGAAATGATCCATCTGAAGTGGTAAAGAAAATTTTGCTAATTCAATAAATCACTAAATATTGTGTAATTGAACATAAATAGAACTCAATAGTGCATACAAACTCATGAAGG
>MDSW01164647.1_pt1 | contig 10550 bp, 8 predicted proteins | sample 811171 | NCBI WGS metagenome assembly MDSW01 (sample SAMN05326641, study PRJNA326480) | marine metagenome | isolation source: seawater | place: Atlantic Ocean: North West | collected 2012 | reverse complement strand
TTTACTTTTTTTACCATAACAATAGGGACAAACTACCCCTTTAACAAACTTTTTACTTTTTTTGTCTGTTTCATTTAATGGCATTCTACATGCAAAACATAAATTATAACTACCTTTTTGCAACTTAGTATCTACACTGACTCTGTTGTCAAAAACAAAACACTCTCCAATCCATTTTGATTTTTTTTTAGATTCTTCTAAATACTTTAGAATACCTCCCTCTAGATGATATACTTCCTTATACCCCTTAAACCTTAAATAGGAAGTTGCTTTTTCACATCTGATACCACCAGTGCAAAACATAGCAATTTTTTTATCAGTATTTATATTATTTTTTAATAAATAATTATCTATCCAGTTCAATATATCTGAAAAATCTTTTGCTTTCGGGTCTATAGCATTTTTGAAAGAACCTATTTTAGTTTCATAATAATTTCTTGTGTCAACTAATAAAACATCAGGATTGCTGATAAAATCATTCCATTTGTTAGGTTTTACATATTTACCTACTAATAAATTTGGCTCAATTTCATTAAGTAGCCTAGTAGTTAATATTTCTCTTTTTACTTTTATTTTTAATTTTCTAAAGATGTGGCTGTTTGTATATGAAAACTTTAATTCGTTTTGAGTGCAGTTTATAATTTTAGTAATTTTTTTTGTAAATAAATATTTCTGAGAACTCAATATTGAAATAGAAATATTAACACCCTCTGGTGCAATTAAAATAATACCTCTTATATCAAATTTTTTGATTTCTTTATTTAATAAATTTTTATATTTAAATATATTTATAATTTTAGTAAACTTATAAAAAGAAATTACAGTATAATTATTTTCAGTCATTTATTTATCATTAATTTATTTTATGAAGATAGCAAAAAAAAACATTAGTTATAAGAAAAATTTTTTTTCCAAAATAAGAACTTATTTTTTTACTGGATTGGCTGTAACTGCGCCATTAGGTATAACTTTATACCTTTCTATAATATTTATAAATTATGTAGATAATAATGTAAAGGATCTAGTTCCTGTAAAATATAATCCAGACACATATTTGCCATTTAACATTCCAGGCACAGGATTAATAATTGCAATATTTTCATTGATATTAATAGGGTTTTTTACAGCGGGGTTTCTAGGTAGATTTTTCGTTAAAGTAGGCGAAAATATAATAAATAAGGTACCTGTCATACGAAGTATTTATAATGCTTTAAAACAAATATTCCAAACTATATTAGGTTCGTCATCTAAAGCTTTTAGAGAGGTGGTTTTAATTGAATATCCAAGAAAAAACTTATGGGCTATAGCTTTTATAACTTCTGAAACAAAAGGGGAAATTAGTAATAAACTTAAAGGTAAATGTGTTAACGTATTTTTGCCTACTACTCCTAACCCTACTTCTGGTTTTATGCTAGTAGTTCCTGTTAAAAGTGTAATAAGATTAAAAATGAATATAGAAGAAGGTATGAAATTAGTAATATCAGGTGGGATAATAATTCCAAAGTTAAAAAGAAAAAGAAAATCAACCCGCTGAAATAAGATTAATAGCTTTATCTTTCTCAAATAAGTATAATAAATCTATAAGTAGTTTCCCTCTATTACTAATAAGCTTGGGATCCTCTTTTAGAATTTCTTTAGCTTCTGCTATAGATAGTATGAGTAAATCTTTATGTTTTACAATATCAAAAAATATAAAAGACTCAAAGCCATATTGCTTTTTCCCTAATATTTCTCCTCCTCCTCTTATAATCATATCTTTTTCAGCCAAATCAAACCCATTATTTGATTCTTTAAGAATTTTTAATCTTTTAATAGCAATGTCACTAAGAGGTTCTTTATAAAGGAGTATACATAATCCATCATTGTTTCCTCTTCCTACTCTGCCCCTCAATTGATGAATTTGAGCTAGACCAAACCTATCTGCATTATCTATTAGTATTATATTTGCATCAGGAATATCTATACCTACTTCTATGACAACTGTAGAGATAAGTACTTTTATAGTTCCATTTTTAAACTTTTCTAATACGTCTTTTTTCTTCTTTGAATCAAGTTTACCATGTAAAAACCCTATGCTTTTAAAATTACTTTTTAATAATTCATATCTATTTTTTAAACTACTTTCATAAGAGTTAGAGTCGCTTTCCTCTATCATAGGACAAATCCAAAATACCTTATGTTCTATATTAATTTTTTTTTTAATATATTTTATTACTTCACTCAGATTTTTATCAGATTTTAATATAGTAGTTACTTTGTTAGTGAAGGGCTTTTCTTTTATAGTACTTATTGAAATGTCACCAAGAGTTACAAGCAACATTGTTCTAGGTATAGGTGTAGCTGATAAAAGCAACATATCAACTTTGCTCCCTTTTTTTCTTATTTTGAGCCTTTGTTCAACCCCAAATCTATGTTGTTCATCTATTATCACGTAAGAAAGGTTTTTAAACCTAATATTATTTTGTATTAATGTATGAGTTCCTATAACTAAATTATAGTTTCCATTTTCAATTTTTTTATGTAAAGCACTTTTATATTCAGTACTAGATGTTAATAAACAAACATTAATATTTAATAGCTTAAACCTTTCTTGTATAAAATCATAATGCTGATTAGCTAAAAGCTCGGTTGGCACAAGTATGGCAACTTGATATCCAGAGCAAATCACATGTAACGCAGAAATAATAGCAACTATAGTTTTTCCACTTCCTACATCACCATGAAGTATTCTCAACATCTTTTTTTGTGAATTTAAGTCATCAATAATTTCATTAATATTATATTTTTGATTTTTAGTAAGCTTAAATGGCAAATTATTTTCAAAGCTTTTTATAGTTCTTTCGCTTTCTTCAACATAATTATTACTTCTTTCATTATTAATACTTAATCTAATGATTTCTAAAGACAGTTGTGTAGCAAAAATCTCATCATAAGCAAGTCTTTTTATAGAAGTAGAATCTCTTTCTAGTATTTTATCATTATATCCCAAATGAATATTTTTTATGGCAGAGTCCCATGTAGGTATATTTAAGTACCTTTTAAATAAAGCTATATTCCATTCTTCTAGGTTAGGTAAATCATTTAAACACTTTAATATTGATTTATGAATTAAATTAGATTTCAGCCCACCTCTTTGCCTATAGAAAAGTTTTATAAAAATACCCTTCTTTCCTTCAGTTTTTTTGTAATTAACTATTTCAGGGTGTAATATTTGATATTTCTTATTGTAAACTCCTAATGTGCCTACAATAAAAACTTCACTTTGCTCTTTATAAATTTGTTTAAGATAAGCAGTATATTTAGAAAAAAAAATTAAATTTATAGTTCTATTATCAAAGGTAGCACTTATCTTATAAGGAATTTTTTTAAACTTATAGCTATAATAATGTTTTTTAATAATAACTTTTATTAATACTCTTTTATTTTCTTGAAGGTCATCCCATTTTTCACATAGATCTGCGTTTATTTGTTTGTATGGTAAGTAATAAATAAGATCAAGTAGCCTATTACCTATATTTTCTTTTAATAACTTGATAGTTTTTTGACCGCTAATATAATGATCAATATCATAAAATAGCTTTTTTAAAGATGTATTTTGCATTATTTACTGTTATATAAAATAATAATGAAAAAGTATTTAAATAAATTACAATACAGATCATGGCATAGAGGCACTAAAGAAGCTGATTTGTTCTTGGGTAACTTTTTTGACAAGTATATCAATCATTTTAACACAAAAAACTTAAAAATGTATGAAAGCTTTTTAAATATAATAAACGATGATGAAATAATTTCCATGGTAAAAGGAAAAAAAAAATGGCCTAATAATGTCTCTATAGAAATCATTAATTTATTAGAAAAATATATAAAAAGTGAAGGTTTTAGAAAATAATATAGATATCACTTTCAAAAAAAAATCCTTTTGCTTTGATAATGTAGCTTCTGGATATGAGCCTTTTTTAATTGCAGAGCTAATAAAAAAATTCCATGAACAAAATATTTTAGTAGTTTTAGAAAAAAATAAAGACCTTGAGTTATTAAAATTAATTTTAAAAAAACTAAATCTTGTTGATAATATACTATTATTTCCACACTGGGATTGTTCTCCATATAGCAATATTTCCCCTAACAAAAGCAATACAAATACTAGGTTCAAAACCTTTATTAAAGCATTAAGTAACAAAAAAAAAAAAAGTATAATATTAACTAGCTATAAAAGTTTAGCTATGCTTCTGCCTAATAATATAGAATTAGATAACAAATTTATTCTTTTTAAAAAAGGAAAAAACTATGAATTTCAAAATATAGTAAAAACAATATCAGAAAAAGGTTACAGCAATGTAAGTTTAGTTTTGGAGCCTAATGAGTATGCAATTAGAGGTGGGATATTAGATATTTGGCCATTAGGCTTAGATAAGCCTTATAGGCTAGACTTTTTTGATTCACAATTAGAAAATATTAAATCTTTTGATCCAATATCTCAATTATCTAAAGAACAATATGATTCAATAAGTATTTATGAAAATATAGAGCCGCCATTAACTGAAAAATCAAAAAACTTATTCATATCTAAATATCGAGAACTTTTTGGACCTGTAACTAATAAAGATTTATTTATCCACCAAATAAGCAATGTAAATAAACTAGATGGTATTGAGCATTGGCTACCTTTATTTTATCAAAAGGAATTTTTGAGTATATTTGACTTTTTTAATTCAGAATTAGTGATTATGAACAATAATTTAATAGATAAACTCAATTATTTTTTAAATGATATTAAAGAATTATATTCAGAAAAGATTGAAAGTTATAAAACAGAAAAAAAATCATCTGATGCCCCAATAAATTATAATTTATTATATTATGATCAATTAAACTTTCTTAATAGATTTAATTGTATTAATAAAATTTTATTTAATAAATTTACTGATATTAATGAAAAAAACTATAATTTAAAAACTTCAGAGAATATTGAACTCATTTCAAGAGTTAAAAGTGAATTAGAACTTAAAAAAGCTTTTTTAAAAATAATAGCCAAAAATAATACAAAAAAAGTAATATTTGTTGCGGACGATGTTAAAAACAAAAACAAAATACTCTATTTTCTCAATGAAATAAATATTAATTCAGAATATCATATAAGAAGTAATAAAATTAGCTTTGATGATTGTTTTGATGATCTTAATATAATAGATGTAATTATATTTCCAGCAGAAGAAGGTTTTGAAAATGAATTTTACAAAGTTATATCATTTTATGAAATATTCAATATAAAAAAAATTCGCAAACCTAAAGAATTTAAAAATAACATTCTTAATATTTCAAATCTTAATATTGAAGATTATGTAGTGCATCATGACCACGGAGTAGGAAGGTATGTTGGATTAAAAGCAATTAAAATTGCTAGTATGCCACATGATTGTTTAATTATTGAATATTTAAATAATTCTAAATTATATTTACCTGTAGAAAATATAAATTTAATTTCAAAGTATGGAGATTCCAACAAGTTTGTAACGTTGGATAAATTAGGAGCAACCAGTTGGAATAAAAGAAAACAAACTATAAAGAAAAAAATAAGAGACCTAGCAAGTTCTTTAATTATGCAAGCTGCTAAAAGAAACATGATTAAATCTTTTAAAATGAATATTAATTATGATGGTTTAGCTAATTTTGAAAAGGGATTTAGATTTGATGAGACTGAAGATCAAATTATTACATTAAATGAAGTATATAATGATTTAGCTTCTGAAAAACCAATGGATAGGCTTATATGTGGTGATGTAGGTTTTGGTAAAACAGAAATAGCTTTAAGGGCAACATTTATTTCAAGTAGCAATAAGTTTAAAACAATAATAATAGTGCCAACTACGTTATTAGCCACTCAACATTACAAAATATTTAAACAAAGATTTTTAGGTCATACTGAAGTTGAATTGATATCTAGAAATACTAGACTCGCTAACAAAAAGAAAATACTAAAAAATTTTTTTTCAAATAAATGTAATATTTTAATAGGAACACATGCGTTACTATCTATAAATTTTGATCCTGTAAATCTTGGACTTATTATAGTTGATGAAGAACAACACTTTGGTGTTTTACAAAAAGAGAAAATTAAAAAGCTTAAAAATAGCATTAACCTTTTAACTTTATCTGCTACTCCCATTCCTCGCACATTGCATATGTCACTTATTGGCATAAGAGACTTAAGTCTTATAAAGACTCCTCCGGTTAATAGAAAAGATATAAGCACTACAGTATGTAGATTCGAAAAAAATATAATTAGAAAAGCTATATTGTTTGAAAAAAGTAGAAACGGCCAAATATTTATGATTGTTCCAAGGATTAAGGATATAAAAGAGATAATAGAAAAAATTAACTTAATTCACCCAAATATAAATTATACTATAGCTCACGGTAAACTTAATGCTAGTGAAATAGAAATTTCAATGAATAAATTTTATAATGGAGATGCAGATTTATTAGTTTCAACTTCTATAGTGGAATCAGGATTAGATATTCCTAAAGCAAATACACTAATAGTATACAAGGCTGATAGTTTTGGATTAGCACAACTTCATCAACTAAGAGGCAGAATAGGAAGAAGTACAATTAAAGGGCAAGCATATTTTACTATTGAGAAAAATAAAATTAGTGAAAATGCTTTCAGGCGTTTAAAAGCATTGCAAGCTATGGATACACTAGGTGCTGGAATAAACTTAGCAAATTATGATTTAGATATAAGAGGAGCAGGAAATATTTTAGGTGAGGAACAATCGGGACAAATTCTTCAGGTTGGAGTTGAGCTATATCAGAAACTTCTAAAAGAATGCGTAAATGATTTAAAAAATAATAAAGAGGATAATAACATAGAAGTTGCTATAAATATAAAACTTCCAATATTAATTCCTGATTATTATGTATCAGACTTATCTTTAAGATTAAGTATATATAGAAAATTAGGAGAAATAGATAAGAGTAATGATTTTAAAATATTTGAAGAAGAAATGATAAATAGGTTCGGACCAATTCCAAAAGAATTTAATAATTTAATTGAATTAGTTAATTTAAAAAAAGAGGCTACTAGAGCTAAAATAGTTAGAATAGATATTAATGATGATAGTGTTCTTATTTTTTTTAATAAAAACTTTAAGGAATATACTAAACAATTCATTAATTGGGTTACAAAGGAAGATAAAAAAGTTAAGTTATTAGATACCTATAAAATAAGAATTAATAATATTTCAACTTTTAAAGAAGAAAATCAGTTATTGCAAGTTTTCAAAATTATAAATAAAATAAAATTACTTTTAAATAAATAGGGCACATATGGATATACAATTTACAAAAGAAGACTTAGATTTCAAAGATAAAATAAAAAAATTTATCAAGGACAACCTTTCTTTTGAACTAAAATCTAAAATAAATAATGGTGGGTCGCCTACAAAAGAAGAAATCATTAGTTGGCAAAAGGCATTATATAAGGAAGGTCTATTTGCTCCAGCTTGGCCAAAAAAGTATGGAGGAGGAGAACTTTCTTCTACAAAAAGGTATATACTTGAACAAGAATTAGCTATGGCAGATAGCCCAACAATTATTCCTTTTGGTGTAACAATGATAGGCCCCGTGCTTATTCAATATGGAACAGAAAAACAAAAAGATTTTTTCCTTCCAAAAATACTTAATTCTGAACATTGGTGGTGTCAAGGATATTCAGAACCTGGAGCAGGTTCTGATTTGGCTTCATTAAAAACTAAAGCTATTGAACAGGGAGATAATTATATAATAAATGGAACGAAAACATGGACTACATTAGCTCAATATGCTGATTGGATGTTTTGTTTAGTAAGGACTTCTAATGAAGGCAAGCCTCAAGAGGGAATATCATTTATTATGTTAGATATGAAAACTAAAGGAATATCTGTTGACCCTATAATTACCTTGGATGGCAAGCATGAAATTAATACTGTATATCTTGAAAATGTAAAAGTTCCTAAAAATAACTTAATTTTTGAAGTTAATAAGGGTTGGACTGTAGCAAAGTTTTTATTAAGTCACGAGAGAACTTCTATTGCAGCAGTAGGAAAATCAAAGTCAGCTGTAAATAAACTTAAGCAAATTTCGCAAATGGAGTATAATAATGATGGAGAACCATTAATAAATGACAAAAGGTTTAGAGATCAACTTACTGATCTAGAAATGGATTTAAAAGCGCTTGAGTTTACTGAACTAAGAGTTTTATCGAAAGAAAACAAAGGAATGCCGCCTGGTCCCGAAGCATCCCTTTTAAAAATAAGAGGGTCAGAAATACAACAAAGAATTACAGAATTAACTATGAATGCGGTTGGTTATTATGGCTTAGTTAAAAATTTAGATAAAGAAGATAGTATTGGATCAAACTCTAACCAAGTGGGTCCTGATTATTCATTTAATGTAGCATCTAATTATCTAAATATGCGTAAAACTACTATTTACGGAGGATCAAATGAAATTCAAAAAAATATATTAACTAAAATGGTACTAGGACTTTAAAATGAACCTATCTTTATCAGAAGAGCAACTACTAATAAAATCTTCTGCTGAAAAATTTTTTTCAGAAAAACTCACTTTTGAAAAAAGAAACCAAATATTAAATAATAATAACAATCTTAATAATATTTTTTTTTTAAAAGAATTTATAGACCTGGGGTGGTTTGCATTACCATTTAATGACAAATTTGGAGGTTTAAAGGGAAGCATAACAGATATAATGAGTCTTATAGAAGTATTTGGAGCTTCTTTGCATATAGATCCTTATATTTTTTCTTTATTGTTTCCAGGAAAATTAATTGAAAGCTTCTGTGATGAAGAAAAAAAAACAAATCTTCTTAAGAAACTTATAGAAGGCGAGTTACTTCTATCTTTTTGTTTTTCTGAACCAAATATGAGGTTTAATAATTTAAAAATTAATAGTAAAGTAAATATTAGAGATAATAAATATTATATTACTGGAAAAAAAAATTTAATTATAGGAGGAGAAAAAGCAGACTTCTTAATAGTGCCAGTATCAGATGAAAATAAAAATATATATTTATTTTTATTAAATAATAAGGATAAAAGATTAGTTTCGCAATGTTATAGTATGATAGATGACTATAATGCCTTAGACTGTGAGTTTGATAATCTAGAATTGAGTGAAAATGATTTATTAGTTAAAGTAGCTTATAATGAATACATTTCTAAAATAGAATATATTACTGATTATATTATATTGGCATGTTGTACTGATGCATTAGGAGTTATAGATAAAATGTATGATTTAACACTAGAGTATACTAAAACTAGAGAACAGTTTGGAAATAAAATATCCTCTTTTCAAGTCGTTCAACATAGATTGGTAGATATGTATATTTGTAAAGAGGAAATGAGATCTTTAAATTATATGGCGCAAGTGTCTTTTGATAATTTTAATGAGATTGAAAGAAAAAAAAATATTTCATTAAATAAGATATTTTTAGGATCCAAAGCAAAAAATATAGCACAAGATTGTATTCAACTACATGGTGGTATGGGAGTAGCAGAAGAAATGCAAATAGGGCACTACTTTAAAAGGCTTACATCATTATGTTCATTATTAGGTGATATTAATTTTCATTATAAAAGATATCAAGAAAATGATAAATTTTAATTTAATTTTTTGTGTTTAATTTTAAAAAAATAATTCTTATTCTAGCAATTATTTTAATAGTTAGCGTGGCTATATTTTTTTTTGCATTTCTAACAATTTTTATTATTCCAATGTTAATAATTTTGATGGCTTGTAAAAAAATGATATTTAAAAATAGAAATAAGAAAAACGGAAACCGTGATAATTTTTATTATAAAGCTAGAAATAATAATGTCATTGATGTTGATTATAAAAAAGAAAGTGAAAAGGATATATAGTTTTACAGCTTCCATTTAATTGAGCATCCTATACTACTAAACTGTTTATCTAGAATTTTATTATTATATAGTTTCTCTTTAAAGGCATTCAAGAGTGACGGTTCTCTATTATAATTTTTTTCTTTATATTTTAAGTTATCCAATCTTCCTCTGTAAAACAAGGTTTTATTATTATCAAAACAAAAAAAGTCTGGAGTACAAATTGCACTATATGCTTTTGCCACAGATTGATCTTTATCAATTAAATAAGGAAAAGAGAATTTATTCTTTTTTGCAAAAGACTTCATTTTTTCAAAAGAATCTTCAGGATAATTTTTGGTATCATTTGGCATAATTGTAACTGTTCCTACTTGAATGTTTTGCAAATAAACAAAATCTTTTACTAATCTACTAATAAGGTCTTTAACGTAAGGGCAATGATTGCATATAAATGCTATTACTAAACCATTTTTACGTATTACTTGGTCAAGACTAGTCAGATTATTATCTACATTAAGAAGACTAAACTTTTTAGCTTTAAATCCTAGTGATAGTTTTTTACTTTGTAATAACATTTCTTTACTTATACTATTTTATATTATAACACTTTTATACTTGAAAATAATCTTATTTATATTATTTCT
>MDSW01023424.1_pt1 | contig 10550 bp, 9 predicted proteins | sample 811171 | NCBI WGS metagenome assembly MDSW01 (sample SAMN05326641, study PRJNA326480) | marine metagenome | isolation source: seawater | place: Atlantic Ocean: North West | collected 2012 | reverse complement strand
TCGGATCAATGGGGTAATATCGTCGGTGGCGTGGACCTGGTTCACAAGGCCGCGCAGGGCGAAGCCTATGGCGTGACCGCACACCTCATCACCACCGCCTCCGGCGGCAAGATGGGCAAGACCGCCGACGGTGCCGTCTGGCTGAACGCGGACAAGAAAAGCCCGTACGAATACTGGCAGTTCTGGCGTAACGCCGAGGACGCAGATGTCGGCCGCTTCCTGCGCCTGTTCACCGAATTGCCGCTGGATGAGATCAAAAAGCTGGAGGCCCTCGAAGGCGCCGAAATCAACACGGCCAAGATCGCCCTCGCCAACGCCGCGACCACCATGCTGCACGGCGAAGCGGCGGCAAAGGAAGCGGAAGCTGCAGCGTCAGCTGTCTTCGCGGGCGGCGGCACGGCGGACGCTCTGCCGACGGTCGAAATTCCGTCATCGGAGCTGTTCGACAATTACCTAGTCGCCGCAGCCTTCACGGCTGCCGGTCTCACCGAAAGCAATGGGGAAGCCCGTCGCCTGATCAAGCAAGGCGCGGCGAAAGTGAACGACAAGGCCGTCACCGACCAGAACGCCTCACTTTCGGAATCGGATGTCGTGGACGGCGAGATCAAGCTCTCAGCCGGCAAGAAGCGCCATGCGCTGGTAAAGCCTGTCTAGGCTAGAATTCCTCTTCGGGAATTGGCGGCAGTTCGGACGGGATCGGTTCGTCCGGCGCACGCGGTGTTGCCTCGGGAATGGTTGTATCCGTCGGGTTTTCGAAGATCCGGCGGATCACACCGGGAGCGAGGGCCGACAGCGGATTCACGGACACGTTTGCCTTTTCCAGGCTACCGCGAACGCTGTAGGTCAGCGAAAAAACGCCTTCCCCGTCCCGGCCAACAACAAGATCGCCGATGATCGGAATTGTTCCGAGCGCGGAGTTCATGCCGAAGCTTGGCACGAGCACGCCATCGATACCGACCTCGCTGCCATCGCCCTGCAGATAGCCATTCGCGGTCAGACCCAGCGCCGGCCCTTGCGCCCGCGCGCCATTCACCACATAGCGCCCGCCCGCAATCGTCAGCGGCAGGTCGATGCGGGAGAACAGCACGCCTTCCCCACCCAGTGTGTCTGCAAGCCCGCGTAATGAGGCCAGCGACAGTATCTGCGTCAGGAAGGGCGCGTTCCGCATGCGCCCATTCGTGATCACAAGGTTCAGCTGCGACGGCGACTCGTCGCGCGTGATCAACCCGTCCAGCTCCAGTTCTCCGCCCTCAATGAAATCGAGCCCCAGAAATGCATTTGCCAGGAAGCCGGCATTGCCGCTCTTCACATTGATCTGCGTGCCGGCCGCGCCGGTCGCGTCCAGATCCACGGCAAAGGGCGAGCCGTCGTCCGCCTTGCCGCTCGCCGACAGGGTCTGCATGCCCTCCATCGTCGAAAGCCAGGACACATCTGCGTCACGCACGTTGAGCCCGGGCCGCAATTCTAGCGTATCGACCGCCGCCCGCACCTTCAGCGGCGTTCCACCGGACTGGTTCGCATCGCCAATCGCGCCGACGCCCGGCAGTGCGCCGGACATGTCGAGATAGGTGCCCGTCAGGTTTACTTCGAGATTGCCATCCGCGCCGCGCCCGACCGTGCCCTTCACATCGGCGGTGTCGGCAAGATAGGCCCGGCGAACCTCTGCAGAGATGAGCCTGGAATTCTCGCCAAGCTCGAAACTGCCATCCAGGAACACGTCGTCACCGGTAAACAGGACATCAGAAGAAAAGCCGGACTCCGTGCGCTCATAGACGACGGATGCCTTGCCCGGCTTGCCGGACGACTTGATCCAGCCAATCTCGGACAGGTCCACACGCGCCTGCGTCATGTCCATCGACACATTTGCCACGGACACCGACTCGCCATCGATCGTCGCCTGAATATCTGTCGGGATTTCACCCGTCAGATAGGCCCGTCCCGGCAGGCCAAACCGGTTCAGAACATCGGGGTTGATCACCACATTGGCGGTAAGAACAGACGGGGCATCTTCATCATCGCTGAAGCTGTCGCGCCAGGTGAACTGGATCGGCGACGGGCCTACGCTGCCCTGACCGGTAATCACGATGCCGCCCTGATCAACATTTATCTTGGCCACCGCTTCCGTCAGGTCGAGACCCAGCGCGGCATTCTTCAGGCCGCCTTCCTGCAAGGTTCCCACGGCCGAGAAACGTACGTCCTCGAATGGAACATCTTCCAGCGCAGGCCGGAACATTTCATAGGTGATTTCGGACTGGCCGCTCAGCCGTTCGGCGTCGAAGTCCAGTTCGAGGCGTGACTCGTTCAAAACCCTGATGATGTTTTCCGCCGGGCCGTGGCCCTTTGCGAAAACCCTGAAATCCTCACCGCGCGGATTGAACGCGGGGAAATCGACCAGACCTTCATCCACAACCCAGCCGCCATATTCGGCACTGTCCACCAGCACACGGAAACTGTTCCCTGTCAGCCGGCCACGGCCAGCAGCCTTCTCGACCGGCGGAAGATCGTCCAGAAACTGTACCCGCCCATCGGTCACATTGAATGTCAGGTTCAGGTCGTCATCGCGAAGGTGCCCGTCAGCCAGGCTGTCGCGTGACAGCTCAATTCGCCCGCGAATATCCGTTACTTCTGTACCCTCGATACGGGTCGCCGTGAAACTGCGGGCACTTTCGCCAAGCTTCACAGGCCAGAAAGCCAGCACTGTCTCCCGCGGCAAGACACCTTCGGTCTCGAGCTCCACCACGCCAAGAATGCGCGGCTCACCCGGCTGCCGGTCTTCGGTAAGGGTAATGTCCAGCGCCGAGCGGAACACTGCCTCGCCATACTGGAATTCGACGTTGGTCTCGCGGAGCCCCCGTTCTGTCAGCTCGACAAGGCCATCTCCCGTTACCGCCGAAACTGTCAGCGGCGCCTCGAACATTGGCGTGAGATCGAGCGTCATCTCATCGCTGACGATTTCAAACGGCCGCGGCCCTGTACCTTTGAGGGCGTTCTTAAGCGTGATGCGGATGTCTCCACCAAAGGGACCAGTCCTTGTCGTGTCCGCCTTCAGCTCCAGAATATCGTCTTGCGCCGCATAGCTGAGCGAGGCTTCCAGTCCAGTGACTTCCGTTCCGGTCTCGCCGTTTGGCACCAGGCCTTCCGACAGCTCGGCCGTCAGCGTCATTCGCTCCACGCCTGCGGCCTTGGACGTATCGAAGAAGATGTTGATGTCGGCAGGCTGGCCGGACAAGGCATCCTGCCCGAGCCCTAAGCGCGCAAGCAGGCTGTCCAGCGGCCAGTCTGCCGCCGCAAACTCGGCCTGCATGCGCTGTTGCACATTGTCTGTCTCGAACTTCACGGCCAGCCCGGCTGGCAAGCCTGCCCCGTCACCCTGACCGGAAACGGCAAGCAGGAGGCCGTCATCCTCCCTGACCAACTGGCCTTCGGAGTTCACCAGCTGGAGGATCGGACCACCCTCCTTGTCTCGCACACGCATGACAAACTGCTCGAAGGAAAGCTCCTCCAGACTGAACTGCGTCTGGGCCTCCTGCAGCACGTCGAGGATCTGGGGCAGAACGGCATTGATCCGGATCAGCCATTCGGATGGATTCTGCGGCAAGGCCCCGGCTGGCAAGGGTGGCAGGGGGTCCCCCGCCACTGTCCAGCTGCCGTCGGCCTGCTCATCGACATTGATCCAGCCATTCTCGAGACGCAGGCGCAGCACCTCGACATCGCCGAAGACAAGAGACGAGCCTGACAGCACGATATTCGCCCGCTGCGACTCCGCCGCCACGTCGCCTTCATCATCCAGCAGCTTGAGGCCGTATCCGGATATGTAGACACGATGATCCTCAGAGGACCATTCGAGGTAGACCTTGTCGAGCGTGACGGGACGTCCATTGCGGGCCCGCGTCAGGGCGGCCTGAACGTCATCCTTCAGCATCCCCAGTTCGATGGGGCCGCTTGAGAGCCGGAAAATGAGGAGGCCAGCCCCAACCAGAACCAGCAGCATGAGACCGCCAAGTATCTCCAGGATGACAAGAGAGGTCGTCTGGCGGACCAATAGCGCACTCCAACTCTACCTACGGGGACGATTCACCGCGTTCCGGTATGTATTAACAACGATATATGCACACCACGTTACGCACACCATAGGAGGATTACATGGCCGAAATTCTGCAAACTGGTGACAAGGCGCCTGATTTCACGATGCAATCGACGTCGGGCCCGATCTCGCTGAAGGACTTCCGGGGCAGCTACCTGGTTCTCTACTTCTACCCCAAGGACGACACGCCGGGCTGCACCAATGAGGCGAAGGACTTCACCGCCCTTGCGGATGCGTTCGCTGACAAGCACGTCAAGATTGTAGGGGTCTCGCGGGACACGCTTGCAAAGCATGAGAAATTCGCCACCAAGCATGACCTCTCAGTCATTCTCGCAAGCGATGCTGACGGGCACGTCACCGAATCCTACGGCACCTGGGTCGAGAAAAACATGTACGGGCGTACCTATATGGGTATCGCCCGCGAGACCTATCTGATCGACCCCAAGGGTGTGATCATTAAAGTTTGGAAAAAAGTGCGCGTTAAGGGGCATGCAGAGGACGTTTTGGGCAGTATTCCCGAGTAGAAATTCACCTTAGCTCACAAGGCCCTAGGACGAATGTTCTCAATATTAATGACTGATTTACCCAAACAGGCGAAATTTTGCACAAATTATGCTCGCAAGGGGTTCCGTCCGTTAGTGATTCCGGTATTTATAGGCGTCACGGGTTTGGGAACTTGCTGTAAGGATTATTGCAGTAGGCGGTGTGATTCCAGTCGACGGGTGGCGTGAATGGCGAAGTGGAGTGCGAATCTCAAAGCGGCTTTTGATCGCGCATTTCCAGAACGGCAAATCTATCATCGCAGCGGCGGTACCGTTCGCTACATTTCCATTTCCCCCTGGCAGCAGGCAATTTTCGCAGTTGGCGCGACAGCGCTCGCGGGCTGGACCATTTTTCTGACAGGTTCGTTCGCCGTTGGCGGATCTGCCGGCTCCCTCACCGGCGCGCCCGATGATCGCGAACTCGCAAAGTATGAGCGGTGGGTTCAGGAGCTCCGCGCCAAGGACGCCCTCTCCCGCTCCCTTCTCGAAGAACGCACCGATGCCTTCCAGAAGGAAACCGCTGAATGGGAAGACCGTCAGAAAGCGCTTGAGGACCTCTTCGAGCAGCTGAAAGACGAAGACCTCGAAGTTTCCGCTCTCAAGGGCGACGGCGCGAGCCTTCTCGTCCAGGCCTCCATTGAGGAAGCCGACAACCGCCAGTCCCGCGACCCCTACCGTATCACGGCCAAATTCGACACCAGCGGCACCCGCGCCAGCGTGAAGAACCTCAAGCTGAAGCAGGAGCGCATGCTGAACGAGGCCGAAGATCTCGCCATCGACCGCGCCGACCGCGCCCGCAGTATCATTCAGCTCACCTCCGTCGGCAGCGACCGCATCATGGAAGGCGCCGAGATGGGCGGTCCGCTGGTCTCCATGGCCAGCCTGACGTCAGACTCCCAGGTCCTGACGGGTGAAGGAGCAAGCTTTTATCAGCGTCTCGCGCAGACACAGGCCCGCGTCGCTGAAATGCAGTATTACGAGCAGATTGTGAACAGCCTCCCGATCGGACGGCCAGTCGGTGTACCCTACCGCCTGACCAGCGATTACGGCATGCGTGTTGACCCGTTCAACAAGCGCCCCGGCTGGCACAATGGCCTCGACCTCGCCGCTTACCGGAACGCGCCGATTGTGGCGTCCGGACCGGGCAAGGTCACCTATGCCGGTGTCAGATCCGGTTATGGCCGCCTCGTCGAGATTGATCACGGTCATGGGTTCAAGTCGCGCTATGGCCACTTGCGCTCTATTACTGTATCAAAGGGTGATACCGTCGAAGCGGGTGATCTCGTGGGGAAGATGGGTACGACCGGACGGAGCACGGGGGACCACCTTCATTTCGAAGTGTGGTTCAATGGGAAACCATACGATCCACTGAAGTTTTTGAAAGCAGGACGTCATGTTCACAAAGAATAACAAAACAAACGAGACCCCTCAGCCGGCAGAGCCGATGAAGAACGCCGCTCCGGCGCAGGACGCCATTCGTGGCGCGTCCTCCAAGCCCGCTGCACGCGCGGCGTCGATCATCTGTGCAGACATGAAGATCAACGGCTCCGTCACGTCCGAAGGCGCGCTCCAGATTGATGGCATTGTCGATGGCGACGTTGCCGCCACAGACATCACCATTGGCGCATCCGGCCACATCACGGGCGAAGTGAAAGCTGAAGTCGTGAAAGTGAAGGGCAAGATCAAGGGCTCCATCCGCGCCCGCAAGGTCGAGCTGGAAACCGGCGCGCACGTGAAAGGCAACATCGTCCACTCATCCCTGCAGATCCAGTCCAACGCCGTCTTCGAAGGCCAGGTAAAGCACGCTGACGATCCGCTGAAGGACACCGCTCCGAAAGGCGCCGGCGATTCCAAGCCCTCTGCCTCCAGCGCGTCGCCGTCTTCCTTCGGCATCTCGACCTCTGCGTCGACCGCTTCCTGAGCGAAAGACAAGAACCAGATAAAACAAAGGCCAGCCTGCGGGCTGGCCTTTTTCATTGGGTTATCTGCAAACGGGCTCAGACCCGGCGGACAATCGCCGTCGTCATCCGGGCACCTTCCACGATGATCGCGTCACCGGCCCGGATCGTTCCCTGCCCTTCAGCCGCCTGAGCACCCCAGACCGTATCGCCGACACGGATCTGGCCGGATCCGCTCGCGGAGAAGTCTCCCGTCGCGAGGCCGCTCTGGCCAATCAGGCTCTGCATGCGCCGGTTGAGCGTCGGATGCTCATCCGTGCTCTTGCGGAAGCCGGACAGAACCGTCCGTCCCAGCAGCACCAGCGCGAAAGCCGCGATGCCGAAGAACACAAGCTGTCCCTGCCAGGCCACCATGCTTTCGGGGCCGAAATAGGTGAAGGCAGCGGTCAACCAGGCCGCAATCGAGATCATGAGCAGGTCGAACGTGCCCGTCATCATCTCGATGCCAAAGAGAAGCAAGCCAATAGCCAGCCAGTGCCACAGGGTCAGTTCCGTGAAGATCTGTTCCATAGCCTTACTCTCCTTTCGTGTTGGTCAGCCCCCGGATGCCTTCAATCGTTCCGATAATGCTCGAGAACTCGGCCGGAATAATGACCGTCTTCTGCTGGTTCGAGGAAGCGAGTTTCTCGAAGGCCGACACGTAGGCCTGACCAAGGAAGTAGTTGATTGCGTTGACGTCACCGGCGGCAATCGCCTGGCTGACCATCGCGGTTGCCTTGGCTTCGGCTTCGGCTTCCCGCTCGCGGGCCTCAGCGTCGCGGAAGGCAGCTTCGCGGCGGCCTTCGGCTTCAAGGATCTGGGCCTGTTTCTGGCCTTCCGCCTTGAGGATGGCGGACTGCTTGTCGCCTTCGGCTGTCAGGATTTCCGCACGCTTCAGGCGCTCGGCCTTCATCTGGCGGGCCATGGCCTCGGTGATGTCTGCCGGCGGGCTGAGGTCCGCAATCTCGATCCGGGTGACCTTCACGCCCCATGGATTGGTTGCCGCATCGATCACCGTCAGCAGACGGGCGTTGATGTCGTCCCGGTTCGACAGGACTTCATCGAGGTCCATCGAGCCGACCACGGTACGGATATTGGTCAGCGCAAGGTTGGTGATGGCGTGATGGAGGTTGTTGACCTCATAGGCCGCCGAAACGGCATCCACGACCTGAATGAAGACCACAGCGTCACAGGACACCATGGCGTTGTCTTTCGTGATGACCTCCTGCTGGGGCACATCCAGCACGGTCTCCATCATGTTCATCTTGCGGCCGACGCGGTCGATGAAGGGTGTGATCACCGACATCCCGGGCGGCAGCGTCCGCGTGTAGCGGCCGAAGCGCTCAACCGTGAAATTGTATCCCTGAGGTACGAACTTGAAAGCCGATGTCAGGCCGATCAGGCCGACAACCGCCACAAGGATTACAACGGCAAAAAACGGATCCATGGGTCCCTCTCCTCTGTTACCCAAAGCATATGTGGGGAAGAGTTTTCCGTTTTTCAATAAATAATCGTCGAAAAACGGCGCGCCCACCCCGTGCAGACGCGCCGATACTCGTTTGATTTGCTTAAGAAAGCTTACGCAGGGATGGCTAAAGTTGCCCGAGCATATAGTCGGCGCTCGACACCTTGAACTCGCCGCCGTCTTCAACATTCAGTTCGGACACCACGCCATCCTTCACGATCATGGAATAGCGCTGCGAGCGCTGGCCCATGCCGAAGCCGCTGGCGTCAAGTTCGAGGCCGATCGCGCTGGCGAAGACGCCGTTGCCATCGGCAAGCATGCGGACCGTTTCGCCCGCGCCGGCATCCTTGCCCCAGGCGCCCATGACGAACACATCATTGACCGCCGTGCAGACGATTTCATCGACGCCCTTTGCCTTCAGGTCACCAGCCTTGTCGACATAACCTGGAAGGTGCCGCGCAGAGCAGGTTGGCGTGTATGCGCCCGGCACAGCGAACAGCGCCACCGTCTTGCCGCCAAAAACTTCAGCCGTTGTGCGCGGTTGCGGGCCATCCGCAGTCATTTCCATGAATGTGGCTTCCGGGAGTTTGTCGCCGACCTTGATGCTCATCTGTTTTGCTCCTTGCAGATCTGACGGCAGACATAGGCCTCCTGCGGTCCTGCGGCAAGCGCGCGCTCCCTTGCAAAAGCCCCCCAATTGCCTCAGCATTCATTCCGAAAGGCACAACGTATATGCATGCTGACCTGACCGGAAAACTCCTGATCGCCCTGCCCGGTATTGGCGACCCCCGCTTCTCCCGGTCTGTCATCCTGCTGTGTGCCCACTCCCCCGAATTCGCGATGGGCATTGTTCTCAACAAGCCGATGGAAGGCCTGCGCCTGCCGCAATTGCTCGGCCAGCTGGATGTCCCGATCGATATCGAGGTGTCCGATGCCTTTGTGCTGGATGGAGGCCCCGTCAGCAGCGACCGCGGCTTTGTCCTGCACACCGATGACGTGATCAGCGAAGGCGCGACCCTGGAGATCGATGGCGACATATGCATGAGCGCAACGCGCGACATCCTCCATACGCTCGGCTCACGTGCAGCGCCGCGCCGGGCCGTGCTGGCCCTTGGCTATTCCGGTTGGGGCGCGGGGCAGCTGGAATACGAACTCGCCGAAAATGCCTGGCTCACCGCCGATGCAGACCCGGACCTCATTTTCGGGGAGAGTCATGAGGGCAAATGGCAGGCAGCGCTGGAGCAGCTCGGCATCGATGGCGGCCGCCTGCAGGTAAAGCCCGGCCGCGCCTGATCAGCCCCCCAGAAAGTCCAGCGCTGCTTTCGCATCCATCGGACGGGCAAAGGCAAAGCCCTGCGCATAGTCAAAGCCGAGTTGGCGCAGTCTTGCGGCGTCTTCCTTGTTTTCGACGCCTTCTGCCGTCGTCGTCATGCCGAGCCGGTTGGCCAGCAGCGTAATCGTCGAGAGGATAGTATCTGTCCGGTGCTGTCCCAGACGCCGGGTCAGCCCGTGATCGATCTTCAGCGCGTCGGCCGGGAAATCCGCGAGCCAGGCGAAGGAAGAGTGCCCGGTGCCGAAATCATCCAGCACCAGCCCCACACCAACCGCCTTCAGGGCCATGACAGCAGCGAGTGCATGCGTCTCGTCCCTCAGGGCCGCCTGCTCAGTCAGCTCCAGACGCAAAGTCTTGGGCGGCAGCTGGTAGCCGTTCATCAGGGCCTCGACGAGGGCAGGCAGCGTCGCCCGCGCCAGATCCCGTGCCGTCAGGTTCACGTGCATGAACAGATCCTGCCGGCCAGTCAGCTCGCGCATGTTGGCCAGCATCTCCGCAGACTTGATCAGCATGTTGGAGGCAAGCGACTCGTCCTCATACCGGCTCGGCGGAGACTTGCTGTCGCCATCGTCCCAGCGAGCCAGCGCCTCGAACCCGGCAATCCGGCCATTGCCGAGTGAGATAATCGGCTGGAACACCGGCGACAGGTCCGGTCCCGGCTTCAAGTCATCCGGGTCGATTTCCGGAAAGTCGTCTCCCACCAGCAGCATGCCATGCGCTTCTGTATCGCCGACAAAGGCCCCCACCAGGTGAATGTCCCGCCCGCTCGACAACCGCAACGGGCAGCGCACCGGTCCGTCACTCTCTCCGAATGCCTTGTCGAGCCGGCCGCGGCTCAGCCCTTCGAACATCTGCTCGATCGCATCGATGGACCAGTTCCCGGACAGTTCCGACAGGTCGCTGCCGGCTGGCGCTTCGATCACCAGCCGCCGGGCCACGGCATGCCAGTGCCAGCTGCCTTGCGGCTGTGTCTGCTTCGCGCGGGTCATCCAGTCATACCTAGCGCTAGCTGTCAGGCCTGACGAGACCAAAGAGGACATGATCGCGTCGTTTACCTGCAATTTCGAGATAGGCCCGGGCATAACCTTCTTCCTGAAATCCGTTTGTTTCCAGGACTTTCCGCGAACGCAGGTTTGATGCCAGAGTCCCGGCTTCGATGCGGTGCAGCTGCAAAGTGCCAAATGCCCAG
>MDSW01020885.1_pt1 | contig 10551 bp, 9 predicted proteins | sample 811171 | NCBI WGS metagenome assembly MDSW01 (sample SAMN05326641, study PRJNA326480) | marine metagenome | isolation source: seawater | place: Atlantic Ocean: North West | collected 2012 | reverse complement strand
TTTTTCTGTCCATCCTGCATGATAATAAAAATGTCTTACTACTAAAGGTATATCAATATCTCTTGTTTCTCTAATAGGTTTACCGTTATCAATGGATTCTAGAACTGCTAAAAAACGTGAATTTTTTTGAATTAATCTTGCTAGAGAATATAGGTATTTTGATCTTTCATAAGGGCTTGTCTTTGACCAATTTTTGTAAGCCTTTTTTGCCGATAAAACAGCTTTATTGATATCTGATTTAGAGCTTACAGATAATTTAAAGAGTTTTTTATTATTTGAGGGACTTATCGATTGAATTATTTTTTTTGTATTTGGTCTAATCCATTTTCCATCAATAAATATATTGTTTGGAGATGGTAGTTTTTTAATCCAATTAAGAACTTCTTTGCTATCTTCGGGTGCAGGACCGTATTTAATTTTTTCGAAATTTTTAATTATTTCACTCATAATTATGACATTGCTATTTTTTCTTTATTTGCATAACGACCTAAAGTATAATGATATAATTGTCTTTCAATATCTATTAATAAACTAGACGCTCCTATACGCAATAATTTTTCATTAATCCAATCTTCTCCCAGTTCTTCGTAGACAAGTATTAAAAATTCTAATACTCCTTTGGCAGAAGATATGCCTCCAGCAGGTTTAAAACCAATTTTTTTACCTGAATAACTATAAAATTCTCTGATCATTCTTAGCATAACAAGACTATTGTTTAGGTTAGCATTGATTTTCTCTTTACCTGTTGAGGTTTTAATAAAATCAGCTCCTGCCATCATACATACAAGTGATGCTTTTCCAACATTTCTTAGTGTTTCTAAGTCCCCAACACCCAATATAGCCTTTAATTTTTTTGTTTTCGCTATTTCTTTATAAGATCTCACTTCTTCATAAAGATTTTTCCAATCCTTTCTTAAAACATAACTCCTATTAATAACAATGTCTATTTCGTCTGCACCTTCATTTATTGAATTTTTTATTTCCTTTTTCTTTGTTTCAAGTGATGATAATCCTGCAGGAAATCCAGTTGAAACCGCTGCGATAGGAAGCATGCCATTTAATTGTTTTTTGGCACGATTAATTAAATCATGATAAACACAAACTGCTCCAACTCTAATATTCAATTCTTTTAAATTTAGTTTTGTTATAATTGAATTAGAAATTGGATTAATAGCCTTTTCACACAACCTATCTATTTTGCCAAAAGTGTCATCTCCACTTAATGTAGTTAAATCTAAAAGAGTTATAGATTTTAAAAGCCATGCTACCTGATATTCTTTTTTAACAGTTCTTCTTTTTACAAGAGTTGATGTTCTCCTTTCAACAGCACTAAGATTCACTTGAACATTATTTATCCAGTCTAAGTTAAGTTTATAAAATTTATTTATTGATTTCTTAGGCATATTAATAAAACTCATCAACCACTGGTCTATCTAACAATTTGTTAATTTCTACACGAATATCTGAGCCTTCAAATAAGATTCTATAAATTGAAGATGCTATTGGCATATCAATTTTGTTCTCTTCTTTTATTTTATAAATTGCTTGAACAGTAAAATATCCTTCAGTTGTTTCCTGAGACTTAAGATGGTCTACAATAGAAGTTTTTGGATGGCTGGCTATAAGCTTGCCAAAATTAGTATTTCGAGACTTTAAAGAATTGCAAGTCAAAATTAGATCACCTAAACCTGATAAGCCAAATAAAGTCTCATTTTTTGCGTCATAAAAATTAGCTAGTCGTAAAATTTCGGCAAATGATCTTGATATCAAGGCAGATTTAGCATTTTCTCCAAGATTTAAACCAATAGATATACCTGCAGCAATAGCATATATATTTTTAATTGAACCGCCTATCTGGCAACCTAAAATATCTTTGGAATAATAGAGTCTAAAGTTTTTATTCTTAAAAAGTAAAATAACTTCTTCAAATAATTCTCTGTCTTCAGAGGCTAATGTAACAGCAGTAGGTAAATTTTGAGCTACTTCATTTGAAAAACAAGGACCCGATAAAATACAAATATTTTTATTGTTTGTTTCTGAATTAATTACTTCGTGTAAAAATAATTTTGTATCAATTTCAATGCCTTTTGAGGCAATGATAATTTTTTGATCTTTATTAAAGTCTTTAAGTTGTTTTACTACTTCTCTAATATTTTGACTTGGAAGAGCAATAAAAATATAATCAACATTTCTTAAATTATTAATATTGTTTGTTGATTTAACATTGTTATTATAAATAACATATTTAAGTTTTGGATTATAATGCAAATCATTAATTGATTTTACTGTATTTTCATCACGAGCATAAATTGTTACCTGGTTGTCACTTAAAAGCTTAGCAAGTGCACTTCCCCAAACTCCTCCTCCTAATACACCAATTTTTTTCATTTTATTCTAAAAGACTAGTTATATGTTCTGCAATTGCTAGAGAAGAAGTCAAGCCTGGGGACTCTATCCCATATAAATTTATTAAATTTGAAACGTTGTGTATTTCTGAACCTTCAATTATAAAGTCTCTCATTGATTGATCTTTTTTATTCATAATCGGTCTAATTCCGGCATAACTTGGCTTAAGTAAATCTCCATTAAATTTAGGTATATATTTAAGTATTTCTTTAACAAATTTTTCTTTTTTTTCTACATTTACACTATAATCGTAAGGACTATCAGTCCATTCTACGTCTGGTCCAAACTTACAAGTACCATCCAATTCAAGCGTTAAGTGGATTCCTAAACCAAAACCCTCTGGTATAGGATAAATTAGATGTTTAATACCTAAGTTTTTAGATACGCTAAAGTAATTACCTTTAGCGAAATAAGTAGTAGGTATAAAATTCTTATTTAAAAAATCAAACTTTGTTGCTACTTGAGATGCAAAAAGACCAGCAGAATTTATTAATTGTTTACATTTTACAATAGTATTATCTGAATCATCTATATGTAAAATAAATTCATTATTTTTTAATTCTACTTTTTTTAATTTAGAATTATATGAAATCATTCCTTGATTGTCTTCAATTTTACCAACTAAAGATCTCATAAAAGAAATAGCATCTATAATTCCACTAGATGGCACTAATAATGCTTCTTCACAAAAGATTAAATTTTCTAAATCATTAACTTTCTTTTTGGTAATCTTTTCAATATTTCGTACTCCATTTTTTTCTGCTTGATATTTTATTTTATCAATTACTGAAATTTGCTTTTCTGTAGAAGCAACAAGTATTTTTTTTGTGTTGATGTGTTCAATATGATTCTTTTTACAATAGTTATATAGCAATATATTGCCTCTAACACATAACTTTGATTTTAAAGATTTTTCATTATAATAAATTCCAGCATGTATCACTCCTGAATTTCTTGAGCTTGTAATTTTGCCAAAATCATCTTCAGCTTCTAAAATTAGTATTTCTTTTCCGATTGAAGATAGTTTTTCACCTATTGTCAATCCTACGACTCCTGCCCCTATAATTACTGTATCTAAGCTAAAATCAGACATAAATTCACTATTTAGCCTATTTTTTTAAAAAAACTAAGCATTGATCTCTGTACCTCTTAAATGTTTTAGATTATATGGTCATTATAGAATTTTCTTGGAGGAAATATGAAAAAATTACTTCTTGCGGTTATTGTGAGTATGTCAACTTTTGGGACAGCTGCAATAGCTGATGTTAAAGTAGGAATTATTTTAGGTTTTACAGGACCTATTGAAACTCTTACTCCTGCAATGAGAGATTCAGCAAAATTAGCATTTAAAGAAGCTTCTGACTCAGGTGCTTTACTGGGTGGTGAAAGTGTTTCAGTGCTTATTGGTGACTCAACTTGTGTTGATTCTGATGCTGCTGTTGCAGCTGCTGAAATTATGGTTAACGATGGTGCTGCTGCAATTATGGGTGCTGATTGTTCTGGTGTTACCGGTGCAATTGCAACTAACGTTGCTGTTCCTAATGGGATAGCAATGATTTCACCTTCAGCGACATCTCCGGGTTTAACTACAATTGCAGATAATGGATTATTTTTCCGCACAGCGCCTTCGGATGCTAAAGGCGGACAAGTTCTTGCAAAGATTGCTTTAGATAGAGGATTATCTAGTGTTGCAGTAACTTATACAAATAACGACTATGGTAAAGGTCTTGCAGATGTTTTTGAAGCTGCTTTTACCTCAGGTGGTGGAACAGTTACAGCTGTAGCATCGCATGAGGACGGAAAAGCTGATTATTCTTCAGAAGTTGGAGTTCTTGGTTCTGCTGGAGGAGATGCTTTAGTTGTTATTGGTTACCTAGACCAAGGTGGAAAAGGTATGATTGAAGCGGCACTTGACTCTGGATCTTTTGATCTATTTGTTTTATCTGATGGTATGATTGGACAATCAATTGCTGATGCAATAGGTTCTGATCTTAATGGATCATTTGGTTCTTTACCTGGAACTGTATCTGCAGGTGCAGCTAAATTTGCAGAAATTTCTGGCGATATAGATGCAACAGCTCCTTATGCTGGTGAATCTTATGATGCGGCAGCTTTAATAGTACTTGCTATGCAAGCTGGCGGTTCAGCAGACAGAACTGCAATTGTATCTAACATTAAAAAAGTTGCTAACGCTCCTGGAGATAAAATTTTACCGGGCGAATTAGCTAAAGGGCTAGAAATATTAGCAAACGGTGGTGATATCGATTATCAAGGTGCTACTGATGTTGAGTTAAGTACTTTTGGTGATGCTGCTGGTTCTTTCAAAGAAGTGGAAGTACAAAGCGGTAAGTTCGAAATGATACAAATTCGTAACTAATACAATTTTAATTTACTTCAAAACCCCAGCTTGTTTAAGCTGGGGTTTTTTATTAACTAAAGATATAAATTTAAAAGGATAAACTCTCTAAATACTCAACTATTTGATTTTTAGTTTCTTTACTTTCATTCCAACATTTGGTTTCAGTTATATAATGACCATCTTCATCTTTACCTTTAAGACATTCACTGCTACTAAGATCAAAAAAGTTTACTGATTCTAAACTTATTAAAAAAGATAAGCTTTCAGGAGTTTCAAAGTCATCTTGGTCATGACTATAAACTAGAATATTCTCCAATTTATCTAATTTAATCCATGAAATCTTTAAATCTCTATGGTCTTTCCATGATTGCCAAACATCATTTTTCTCTAATGATTTAACATAATCGCCAGATCTCGCTGGACTTAAAGCTATGACACCATCTATTTCAGAAGGAAATTGTGATTTAACAGTAATAGAATCCCATGCCCCTGCTGAAAATCCAGCTAGAACAATGTTATTAAATCCTTGCTCCTTAAATTCATCAATTTTCATTTTCATAACTTTTTGTCTTAAAATTACGTCGTGCTTGTCCATTAACAATACACCATTGTTATCAACTAACTTGAATGAAGCTTCTAGGCCTTCACCTGAATCCCAGTAAGTATCCCAAAAAAGATCGTCCTCACGTTTTGTCCATCCTCTAACACCATTGCATAACTGATAAGTTTTTACCTGCAATCCATTAATTGTAGAGCCGTCAAATTGATAGATTGCTTTACGTATTTTATTCCATTTAGGTTTACATGTTTCCAATTTACCATATCTGCCATGATCACCATGAATATAAATAATTAGTAAAGTTTTTGCTTTATCAAAATCATCACTTATTTCATATTTTTTACCATTGCTATCTATAAAAGAATTTAGTTTTGAGACTTTTTTTAAATCTTTCTCAAAATCAAAAGCAAATGCAATATTAGAAATCAATAATATAATTGAGAAAAAAATTATTATAATTTTTTTCATTTTTTTATGAGTGCCTTACTTTCTCTGGTAATATTCCTTTAGGACGATATCGTAAAATCAACAATAATACAACTCCCATAATTAAATATCTAAAATACGGCACGCTGTCTATTAAGTGAAGTTTAAAAGTATTGTTATCATCCAATCCTGAAGTAAATAATTCAATTAGAAATTGAGAAGCAGGTGCTGCTTCAATCCAAGTAAACCAAATAATAAATCCTCCTAGAATTGAGCCCAAATTATTTCCACTTCCACCAACTATAACCATTACCCATATAAGAAATGTATATCTTAAAGGTAAAAAACTAGATGGCGTAAATAATCCATTTTGTGTAATCATCATTGCTCCTGCAATACCAACAACTGCAGATCCAATTACAAAGACTTGAAGATGTCTCTTAACCACATCTTTTCCCATAGCATTAGCTGATACTTCATTATCACGGATTGCCCTCATCATTCTACCCCAAGGAGAAATTTGAGCTTTATGAGCTAAATATAAGATAAATAATAAAACAAGAGTGAATAATACCATGTAACATAATTTTACAAAAATAGTTGAGCTATCTATTACTAGTTGATTTAAAATTTTTTCAAATTCTAACGAATCATTTATTTCTGAAAGTTTTGAACTATTAAAGTATTTAACCATAGATATAAACCAATCGTTCTTTTGAAGATCAATTTCATATGGAACAGGTCTTTTTAAACCAATAACATTTTTGACACCTCTTGAAAGCCAATCTTCATGTTTTAAAACTGCTATAATAATCTCTGAAATGCCGAGAGTAGCTATTGCAAGATAGTCTGATCGCAAACCTAAAGCAACCTTACCTATAACAAATGCTACTGCAGCAGCAAAAATTCCTCCAACAATCCATGAAAATATAATTGGTAATCCTAAACCGCCTAAAAAACCAGTCACAGCAGGATTAACATTTTCAATTGCTGTCACTGCAGGACGATAAAAAATATTAATTAGAAGCAAGCCAACAATCACTGCTAATGCTATAATCCAATATCTATACTTATTGTTTTTTAGAATCCGATTGAGAAAATAAACTGCAATTATTGTAAAAATTAATAAGATTAAACTTATTGTCATTCCAAAACCACCTACTTGCCATGCTTCATAGACTGGTGAGTAAGAAACAAGAACAGCAGCAAGACCTCCGAGAGCCGTAAATCCCATAATACCTACGTTAAAAATTCCAGCATAACCCCACTGTATGTTGATTCCCATTGCCATAATTGCAGATATTATGCACATATTTAAAATAGAAAGACTTAAAGACCATGATTGACCAAATCCTACTAATAAAAATAATATAGACATAACAAGTACAGCTAATATTTCATTTCTATTAGTTTTTTTCATAAAGTTTTTCCTTTGAAAATTCCTGATGGTCGAATTAATAAAACTATAACTAATATAGAAAATGAAACTGCAAATTTATAATCAGTTGACAACAGTTGGACCAATCCTGATGGCTCCAAGCTTTTGGGAAGCAAGTATATGAAAAATTTTTTATAAGCATATGTTATCATTATTTCTGAAAAAGCAATAACATAACCTCCAACAACTGCTCCCAATGGATTACCTATACCGCCTACAATGGCAGATGCAAATATAGGTAAAACTAAACCAAGATAAGTAAAAGGTTTAAAACTTTTATCTAAACCGTAGAGTGTCCCTGCAATTGTAGCCAAAGAACCAACAATAAGCCAAGTTATAAAAACTACTTTGTCTGGATTAACACCAGATAGTAAAGCTAAATCTTCATTATCTGAAAAAGCACGCATAGACTTTCCAGTTCTTGTTTTTTGTAAAAACCAAAACAAAACAGTAACCAAAATAATTGTTACAAGAATGGTTATAACTTGAGTTGATTTAATAGCCAGCCCTTCGTTTAAACCTGTTATTTCTTTAAATTGTTTGGCTTTAATAAGAAATTTTTGTCCATCAAAAAATTTTCTATCATCTGGCCCTATAATAATTCTTACTATTGCTTGAATAACAAACATAACACCTATTGAAACCATTGCTAAGACTACTGGAGCGCTTTTTTTAATTCTATAATGTCTAAAAACAAACTTATCAGTAATTAATGAAAAAATTATAGTAAGTAAAATAGCAAAAGGCATAGCCAATAATGCAGTTGGTAAAGGACCAAGAGAAATTCCATATGACTGAAAAAACCATGTAAAAAGAATTGCAAACATCGCTCCAAAAGACATGAGATCGCCATGGGAGAAATTTGCAAAACGAAGTACAGCATAAACAAAAGAAACTCCTAATGCGCCTAAAGCTAATTGAGAACCATAAGATAAAGCAGGTATAAATATATAATTCAGTAAAACTACTATAGCATTTATTAAATCAAACATAATTTAACCACCTAAAAATGATTTTCTAACATCAGGATTATCTAATAACTCCTGTCCTGATCCCTCTATTCTATTTTCTCCATTCACTAATACATATCCTCTTTTTGCTATACTTAGTGCTTGTTTAGCATTTTGTTCTACCATTAATATTCCTACTCCAGTTTTACCTACTTCTATTATTCTAGAAAAAAGATCATCCATTACTATTGGAGAAACTCCTGCCGTTGGTTCATCAAGCATTAATATACTTGGCTTAGTCATGAGAGCTCTTCCAAAAGCAACTTGTTGCCTCTGACCTCCAGATAATTCACCAACATTTTGATTTCTTTTTTCTTCTAAAATTGGAAATAAATTATAAATTTCGTCAATAGTATCTTGTATATTATCTTTTCTTAAAAAAGCTCCCATCTCTAAGTTTTCTTCAACAGTCATTCCGGTAAAAACATTTCTAGTTTGAGGTACAAATGCAATTCCTAAATTAACTCTTTCTTGAGGCAACATTTTAGTAATATCTTTATCGCTAAAAAAAACTGAACCATGGTCTAATTTTAACATACCTAGCATAGCTTTCATTGCTGTTGATTTACCAGCACCATTTGGGCCTATAACAACTACAATTTCTCCCTCTTTAACTTCTATAGAGCATTTTTTTATTATTTCTGCACCTCCATAACCTGCAGTCATATTATTACCTTTAAAAAATATCATGATTTAAACAGCTTTTTTTATTCCCTTACCTAAATAAGCTTCTATTACATTTTCATTAGATTTAACTTCATCAAAATTACCTTCAAATAGAACACTCCCTTCAGCCATTACGATAACAGGATCACATATTTTTTCAATAAGATCCATGTCATGTTCTATAACAAAAAAAGTATAATTTTTTTCTTTATTAAGTCGTATTATTGCATCACTTATTTCATTCAATAAAGTTCTGTTAACACCTGCTCCTACTTCATCTAATAAAACTAGCTTAGCATCTACCATCATCGTTCTACCAAGTTCTAATAACTTTTTTTGCCCTCCCGATAAATTTCCTGCTAATTCTTGAGTTAAATGTGAAAGATTTAAAAAATCAATTACTTCAATAGCTTTTTTTCTTATATCTTTTTCTTGTTTTTTAACTATTTTATTCCCAAACCATGAGTACATTAGTTTTTCGCCATATTGTTCTCCCGGAACCATCATTAGATTTTCTAATACTGTTAAAGATGAAAATTCATGAGCAATTTGAAAGGTTCTCAAAATATTTTTTTTAAAAAGTTGATGTGCTTTTAATTCAGTAATATTTTCATTATCAAATAAGATCTCACCACTATCACTTTTGAGACTGCCAGCTATAATGTTAAACAAAGTTGTTTTTCCTGCGCCATTAGGGCCAATTAAACCAGTAATTGATCCTTTTCTGATATTCATTGAAACATTGTTTATTGCTTTTAAGCCTCCAAAATTTTTTTTTAAATTATTGATTTTTAACATTGATTAATTAAAGTTTTTAATTTTATCATAAATATGAATATTTAATAAGAAGCCAAATGATATCATAATTGATAGCAATGCTGTGCCTCCATAAGATATTAATGGCAAGGGAAGCCCAACAATAGGTAAAACCCCTATTACCATTCCTATATTTAACAGAACATAAATAAACAAATTAATAGAAATACCAATACTTAAAATTTTTCCAAAAATATGGTTGGACTTCAAACTTATATAATAACCTGTTAATATAAGGCATAAATATAAAAAAATAATAAATATAGTTCCTATAAAACCAAATTCTTCTCCAATTAATGAGAATATAAAATCAGTTTGTTTTTCAGGAAGAAATTCTAAATATGATTGAGATCCATTTAGAAAGCCTTTTCCTGAAATTCCTCCTGAACCTAATCCAATTTTTGATTGAATAAGTTGATATCCTTGACCTAAAGGATCAGAATCAGGATTTAAAAAAGAAAGAATTCTTTTTTGTTGATAAGGTTTAATGAAATTCCACAATAATGGAAATGATATTGATAAAGAAATAAAAGCTATTAAAAATTTCCATAATCTTACTCCTGCACAAAACATTATCATGCCACCTAAAAGAAGGATAGTAATGGATGTGCCAAGATCTGGTTGCACAACTATTAGTCCAAAAGGTATCATTATTATTAACAAAGGAAAAATTAAATTATAAATTTTTCCAATTCTATCAAATCTTAGATCATGGTAATATTTAGCAAGGGCAAGAATTAAAGTAATTTTTATCAACTCCGAAGGCTGAATACTTAAACCAAATACTCTAATCCATCTTTTAGCACCTAAACCGAACGTTCCTGCAATCTCAACAGAAATTAATAATAATAAACTTATAAAAAATAAAAGA
>MDSW01043669.1_pt1 | contig 10552 bp, 12 predicted proteins | sample 811171 | NCBI WGS metagenome assembly MDSW01 (sample SAMN05326641, study PRJNA326480) | marine metagenome | isolation source: seawater | place: Atlantic Ocean: North West | collected 2012 | reverse complement strand
TTCGGATAGGTTGAAAGGGTCTATCCGAAAACCCATCCAACAGAATTTATGAAAATAAAGGGTGTTCAGTTGGCCGGTTTAGTCACTACCCTTTGATTCAAGATTTTTGTTTTGTCAGATGATAACCCTTGCAAGTGTGACAACGGTAAATTCTACTTCCTCTTCCTTTTTTAAGCAGTAATTTTTCTCTTGCTTTCTTAGCATTATACTTAGAACGATAAGTTACTTTATTTCCTTTACATTGTTGCCGTTTTTTCTTCTGGAGTTCCCTTTCTACCTTCTTTTTGTTCTTTTTTTTGGGTTGCATTTTAGGCTTTTTCTTTCTGAGATATATTCCACATTCCGAACATTTAGAAGAGAAATTATGATTTTTAAAATCACAGATGTGACATTTTCTCTTTTCTTCTTCTTGAATAGCCAACTCATCTCTCATTGATTGAGATTCAAGGGGTACTCGGTCGTCAGAGTCTAATGTCGTCACAATCTCTTCAGGCAGATAAACTATCATGAATCTATGGCCTAATGGTGCATTTCAATGGGTAGCCTCAATCTTGATAGATTTCAACCACACCTGCCTTACTATGATAGTCACGGTCTTTCGAAGCCGACTGAATGAAAAAGCGGGCGAAGAATATGCAAATATGGCAGGTCGAATGAGTGAGCTTGCACAAACAATACCCGGTTATATATCACATAAATCATTCACAGCAGAAGATGGTGAGCGGGTGACAATCGTCGAATTTGAATCGATGGAAGGTCAAAATGCATGGCGTAAAAATACTGAGCACAGAGTAGCGATGAATTTGGGAAGAACAACATTTTACGATGAATTCAAGATACAGGTTTGTGAAGTTATCCGACAGAATTCCGGCGGAATAAAATGAATTTTAAAGCGTTTTCAAAGGGTTTGTGCTTAGACACATGAGTTAGCATTCTCTGAATTAATGGGTTTGCAGTCCGCCCTTTCAGAGGCTACCCTTTGTTAAATCATATAAGCTCAAAAATCCCCAAACTAACTGGCTTCTAGTTTATCTCAGAATCTATAAACGCATACTTTCTTAAGTATATTGTGAAGCGCGAGCCGTTGTGTTATTCACATTCAAGGTCGCCCTCCGACCTCTTTTTGGTTGGGTAGTTAATCAACCGTTAGTGTTGAGTTTTCTTTATATTTTCACAGATGACCCAATCTACTATTATAGTGGAGTTGCATTACCTCTAGCATTTTGTTCGATACTTTGGTTAATGCCTTGTTATCAATGGTACGAAGACCATATTGAATTGTAACAGAGAAAGATAGTGGATATGGACATGAGGAATTACAAGAAAAATAAATACTGATGATTAATATCTTATGACTTTTATTATTAGCCTTAGTTTCGATTACCTGTATGGCTGTCCGATCTGTTTGACTATTACTTACCACAATGATCGTAATTAAGGTATTCGCTACCCCCAACACTCATGTGTAAACTAGGAGTTTTGGTACTAACCGTGATAGATATATCCTATCATAATCGATTAGACTATGCCTTATCTAATTTTTCTTTAGCTATGGATGACACTGTTCAAAATTGCAAAATAGTGTGTAATTGAGCCAGCGAGAACAAATAGGTGCCATATCGCATGATTGAACGGGAAATTATCAGCGCGATAGAATATTACGCCGACGGTGTAGAATATGCCACCAAGTAAAATCAAGTTTATCCCCTCCCATCCCATCAAATCAAAAAGTGGTTTAATGGCAATTAATGCTAACCAACCCATGATAACATAAGGGGTTGCTGAGACATATTCTGGAACATTCCGATTCCACAACTTTGCGAATATTCCAATAATTGCACAGCCCCAAATCAACACAAAGAACGTCCAACCGATCCACCCATACATCGTTACTAGCAGGAATGGAGTATACGAACCCGCAATCATCAGATAAATACCAATATGATCTGCGATTCTCATACGGTGTTTCATTTTGAGATTAATCACCGCATGATACAAAGTTGAGCAGATATAACAGGTGACCATGCACAGGCCAAAAACGATACTCGAACCTATTTTCCAGAAGTCTCCGGTCAGACTCACTTCAACAGCTAAAAAGTAAAATCCAAGAGATGCGAGTAGAACTCCAAAACCATGGGTGATCACATTTGCAACCTCTTCAGATTGGCTGTAGGGCGCAATATGCAACCGTGAGATTTCCTCCATCTGACTACACCCCCAATTATCTCAATCTCTCAACCTTGATGAAGTCTGGGTGAAGTTGCTAACACCTAGTGAACTCATGAGCATCTCTATTATTCGCCTTTACCGGCTAGGATTAACTAGAAAGAGCAAAAATCAGAAGGAAAAAACCGAAAGATGTCAAAAAAAATCCAGAGGCCGACTGACTCATGCCAAATACGTTAAATCCGAGGAGAATAAACATCCCGGAAACAACGAACATAATTGCTTTACGCTCTGTAATAGCACTTTGACCCACTTCCTTCATCGGTATTGACAAAAGTCTTTCTTGCTCCTTTCTATTGTATCTATCAAATCGTTTGACCTCTGTTTCAGTGAGATTTATAGATCCATTTTCCTCAAATTCGACTTTGATTTCCTCTATACTCCGGTCACCTTGGGAAAGATCTATTTCCCACCATTTTTTCTTAGTCATGACATACGTTAATGATGGACTTAATTTAAGTTGATTGCCGGAATTACGACTGTAAATAATCAAATTCACTACCAATTGTGTTTTACGCGCCCCTCATTACGAACACATGTACCGGTTCTGTATTATCATCGTTCTCGGACATTCAATGGGGAGAGTAAATGTCAAATTTTGAATCTTTAGGTTTATGTAATAATATACTTAAAGCCATAAAAAATGAAGGTTATGACAGACCCACGCCAGTACAAGAACTCGCCATACCTTTACTGATAGAGGGAAGGGATGTGCTGGGAGTAGCACAAACTGGAACAGGAAAGACTGCCGCATTTGCTCTTCCAGTACTAGAAAAATTATCATTTAGTAAATCTCCGGGAAAACGAAATATTAGAGCACTGATACTATCACCCACCAGAGAATTAGCGGCACAAATAGATCAACGCTTTTACGTGTATAGCAAATATATGGATATTCGACATAAGGTCATATTTGGGGGAGTTGGTCAAAAACCACAAGTTAAATCATTAAAAAAGGGTATTGACATATTAGTTGCTACACCAGGCAGGCTTCTCGATCTAATACAGCAAGGCTACATTAACCTTGATTGTGTGGAATTCTTTGTTCTAGATGAAGCAGATCGGATGCTCGATATGGGATTCATAAGAGACATCAAGAAAATATTAAAAATGCTCCCTAAGAATAGGCAAAATTTACTTTTTAGTGCCACAATGCCATCTAAAATAGCGGATTTAGCTAATTCATTTCTAAATAATGCCGCTATGGTCGACTTAAGTCCCAAGGAAATCACAGTGGAGAGAATAGACCAAGCAATATTTTTCGTCCGTAAAGAAGATAAAATAAAATTAATTATAGATATCATTAAAGAAAATCAAGTTGAGAGAGGGATTATTTTTACTCGTACAAAACATGGAGCGAATAGACTAGTGAAAAAACTCGATAGGGCCAACATATCCGCTTTAGCAATTCATGGGAACAAGAGTCAAGGTGCCCGTACCAGGGCACTCTCGCTATTCAAGAATGGGAGTATCCCACTCCTTGTCGCCACGGATATTGCTAGTAGGGGCATCGATGTTGATGATGTCTCTCATGTGTTCAATTATGATTTACCTAATGTGCCTGAAAGTTATGTTCACCGTATTGGAAGAACAGCACGAGCAGGTAAAGGCGGTACTGCATATGCATTTTGTGATGAAAGCGAAAGTGGTTATTTAGTAGGCATCGAAAGGCTCATAGATAAGAAAATTACAGTTGTCGATGATCATCCTTATCACTTTGCTGAAGCAATACCAAAGCCGAATCAAAAGCCAGGGAAGATAAAAAATAGTAAAAATTATGGCAATTCTAGCAATAATAGGAACGCTCGTCATAGAACAAGAGGGAGGAGAAGGAGAAAAAATAACTCCCAATGAATGTCTTGAATAAACTATTTACTGCTTAGTATCAAGTTCCCTAAAATAACATTAATATTTTCTTACTCTATTCACAAGAAGCACTCAATAAATGAAATCTTATTAACTGATGCTTTTTCGATTAAATAATGAAATTAACAAGTGTAACTTTGACAGTTTTTCTGTTATTGTTCACTCCTCTCTCTGGTTGTATGGGGTTCGAGGATGAATATGTTGAAATTTCTGATGACCTAGATGATGATGGAGTATTAGATACTGATGAGATTCTAGGGTGTATGGATTCTACTGCTAATAATTATAATCCCGAAGCTACTAATGAAGATGGATTATGTGACTATACTCCCGTTGAATGTTATACTAATACTGAACGAGGAATCGTGCTTTCATTTGATGATAGGAAGAATATTGAATCATGGGGCAATAGTCGAGAATTACTAAATTCCAGAGGGGTTAAAGCGACCTTTTTCGTAGATAATTGGGGCACAATCAACGATTGGGAGTTAGAAATTTTAAATAATCTAAGTTCGGATGGCCATGAAATTGGATACCATTCCACTTCTCATGGTGACTATTATGATTTTCTTGAACAAAATTTAACAGCAGAAAACTATTTTGAAATGGAAATAATTGAAGGATTGGAATTGATGGAATCCTATGGTTATCTTCCTACAAGTTTTGCTTATCCAAGAGGACATAGGAATACTGATATAGATGAGTTGGCACTTACAGAATTTTCAGTTTTAAGAGGAACTAGGACAAATATTAACGGTAGTGAAAGTTGGATGGCAGAATGTAAAGATTTATCTGTTTTCAGATCTTTTTCACTAACCTCTAATGAAACACATTGGATTCCTTATGCATTTAATAAATCTCAAGAATCTGCAATATCTATTTTACTTAATGGGCATGGAATTGGAGAAGGAGGATATGCAATTTCAATGGATGCAATGGAAAATTTAATCACTGAAATAGAAAAATTTGAATTGCCATACCTTTTGATGTCCGATTTAGCAAAATAGAAACGTCATACTATTATCCATCCAAATCACTAGAGAATATGGTGCCGACGGAATAATGCCTATATCCATTAGTGGTTTGTGAAGAATATGAGCGAAAGAAAAGGTGGTACTGGTTTTGAGTGGGTTCTTTTCCTCATAGGAATCCCCACCTCATACTTTGGCTACAGGCTCTTACAGGTGGAGCCAATCACCAACTGGTTCGAGAATCTGATTAACCCGATTGTCCAAATTTGCGGAGCAGTATCGCTTCTTATCGGGGTATCATTAATACTTTCGCCGGTGATTGTCAGACTCGGATTCCGTTTGTATGATTCACCGCCTGCAAACCTTCCCTACGATCCCTCGACAGGTATGTACTATCCTCCAGCAAGTCAAGATAATCTTGAAGAATTAGAGAATTAATAGTTTTCATTCACAATTTAACCGTTGTATTGAGGGACATTATATTTCCTACCCATACTGATATTGCCGGTGTAATTACTAAATGCTAAATATGGTAGCCTAAAGTAATGAGTCAACTAAAAACTATGATTTTTACCTTGATGATGCTAACAGTTCCTTTGGCAGGATGTACTGGTGATGACCCAGCTGATGTTGGATGTACAAATACAGATGCTAATAACTACAATGAAAATGTTACAAAAGATAACGGATCTTGTGATTATGATTTGGATGATGATGGAATACAAGATAGATATGAAGTCGATGGATGTACTGATAATACTGCTAATAATTATATGATTTCTGCTACCGATGAAGATGGGTCATGTGATTATGATTTGGATGACGATGGAGTATTGGATGCCGACGAGATTCAAGGATGTACAGATTCTGCTGCTAATAATTATAAATTTCGTGCTACTGATGACGACGGGTCTTGTGATTATGATTTGGATGACGATGAGGTATTGGATGCCGACGAGATTCCAGGGTGTATGGATTCTACAGCAAATAACTACAATTCAGAGGCTACTGATGACGATGGGTCTTGTGATTATGATTTAGATGATGATGGAGTTGGACTCATAACTGCAGGAGAATATCACACATGTGTAATACTTGATGATGGATCTGTAAGTTGTTGGGGACTTAACGAAGAGGGTCAACTTGGAGATGGAACTACTACTGATCGATTAACACCTACTCAAACAGCTAGTTTAGGAGCTGGGAGAACCGCAGTAGCAATAACTGCAGGAGAATATCACACCTGTGCAATACTTGATGACGGGTCTGTAAGTTGTTGGGGATGGAATAGCGCTGGTCAACTTGGGGACGGAACTAGTACTGATAGAGATACGCCTACTCAAACATCTAGTTTAGGGACAGATAGAACTGCAATTGCAATAGCTGCAGGATATCGTCACACATGCGCAATTCTTGATGATGGGTCTGTAAGTTGTTGGGGAAACAACAACCATGGTCAACTTGGAATTGTAAAAGCAAATACACATAGAGATACACCTACTAAAATATCTAGCATAGGAGAAGGGCGAACTGCAGTTGCAATATCTGCAGGACTAGCTCACACATGTGTAATACTTGATGATGGATCTGTAAGTTGTTGGGGACGCAATTGGGAGGTTCAACTTGGAGATGGAACTAATGATGATAGAGATACGCCTACTCAAACATCTAGTTTAGGGACAGATAGAACTGCAATTGCAATAGCTGCAGGAGAAGTTCACACATGCGCAATTCTTGATGATGGGTCTGTAAGTTGTTGGGGAGCTGGTAATGGTGGTAGACTTGGAGATGGAACTAATTCTGATCGAAATACAACTACTCAAACCTCTAGTTTAGGAGCTGGGAGAACCGCAGTAGCAATAACTGCAGGAGAATCTCACACCTGTGCAATACTTGATGATGGGTCTGTAAGTTGTTGGGGACGCAATTGGGATGGTCGACTTGGAGATGGAACTACTACTAATAGAAATACACCTAATCAAACAGCTAGTTTAGGAGTTGGGAGAACTGCAGTAGCAATAGCTGCAGGAGATATTCACACATGCACTATTCTTGATGATGGATCTGTAAGTTGTTGGGGGGGCAATTGGGATGGTCAACTTGGAGATGGGACCACTACTGATCGAAATACACCTACTGCGATTGAAATAGAATAACTAATGGGATACCTTGGAAAACCCAATAGTTCAGATTTGACGATAGTAACCCATTGATCTAAATGCTATCTTTCGACCACCAATTCTCAGGTTTCTCTTCAACCTCAATCCAGTTGTCCTCTGAATGTATGAGAAAACCCTCCAGTTCCTTGAGAGAGAGGAAACCGTCACCGTCCTCATCGTACAAGTCAAAGGTCTTCCTTAACTCTGCGTACTCGGACTTGCTGACGACCTCCATATCCTCCAGTATCTCCTCAAACGACAGTTTTCCATCCCCGTCCTCGTCCATGGAGCTCATTGCCATCTTGGCCATAGGAGAGAGTATTACCCTAGTTAGTGGGTCGAAGAAACTCTTACTCTTCTCTCCCGAGCGAGAGGTTCGAAGAAGAATTTCATTTTTGTTCATGACCATTTTCCCGAATCCCAAGAAGTGCATAACAGACTGGCACAAAATCACAATTATAATCAGCCCAAGTGGAGCTCCGCAAAGGAGAGGAATAAGCACCTCTCCTTCTTGGTACATTGCATAGAACATGACTTCGAAGACAGATAAGGCGAGGACTATCGTGCCTACTTTCTTTACTACCTCAAGGTGCGACATTACCTTGTCATTGGATTGTAAGTTTATCTCTGCCATTTGACCATCATTCGCCTGCACGAAGTGATTGCATATAACGACTCATTCACTACCTTTACTGAAGTAAGTATAAACTAGGATTCTACATTACTGATTTATCAATAGTATTACATTGTTTATGTGTGCTTATAGTCCCCAGCGAACCATGATATATTCGCTCTTTTTATCTTTTGAATACTTTATCATGCAGTATATGGTATATTTTCTCAAACTGTGGAAAAATGAACAGTATCAGGAATCCTGTAAACATTAATCCAGTGACGCCATTGAAGAACCAATCTATGAAACCTTCAGACCCTCTTTCTAAGAAAATATAAAGAAAAATCGGCGTAAGAATTGACAATAAGATCGTTAAAACGACAATCACACGACGGAATATTACCCATCCTCCATCTTCTTCCATTAGAGTCTCTACTTCGTTTCTAGGCATAAATAAATGGGCGTCAATAGAGATAAAATACCGATTTGTTTATTTCCATAATCAAATATCGATGAACATGGTGGTGGAGGGAATAGTGATCGCTACCGCGATTATTTTGTACATTAGTTTTGAGTTTGGAATGCTAAGATTGCTTCTCAAAGGAGCCAAAGAAAATAAGACTAAAACTGGTCGCCGGTTAATGCCTTGGAGTTCTATACCTCCCATTCAGAAAACGATGATTATAGGATTATACTTGATTATGATAGTGTTTTTTTTCTGGCTATATAATTACAGTATACTAGGACCAGAACCCGGGGATTTGTATAATTTTGAAATCGTATTGATTGGCATTGGAATTATTCTTTCGATAATAGGTAGTTTCTGGATGCTCCGTAATTGAGTATCAACTACGCTAGGGAAGGTGATGAGGTCATCTAGTAGGGATTTAACCTACTCCATGGTTACAATATGGCGCCTAACCAATGATCCCATTGTGATGCCTCTGAAGCCAACTACCTTGGTTATGCAATTGTCATTCATTCTACGAAATAGTCAAATGTATCATGGAGGGACCTCTTGTCGGGAATATGATGACCGAGGATACCGATGATTTTGCTCCCCTTTGGTGGAAGCTCCGTTGGTACCACGATGACAAGTTCGAGAATAAATTGATCGAGGCAATACGGGCGAAGGATAAGCCAAGCACAGGGACCGGCTACAGGATATTCCTCGGTGTTTCCGGAATCTTGTTGTTCATTACAGGGCTCTTGATTTGGAATGTTCCACTCAATTCCCCTGATGACCCGAGGTTATTGGGTTCCCTGAATGCGGCGATTGGTGCTGAATGGGATTGGTTTCTTTTTTCCTTAGGTCTCTTTGTTCAGTTCATCATCGGCCCATATTTCGCTTTCATATCAATATCTAATTCTGGACGACTCTCTCCTTTGGTGCCGAAGGCACATGTAGAGTACTTCCGCCTGAAAGGCGCTATTTCGGACAAGGATATCAGCGACCACTACTGGGCGGCTCTCAGGGACCCGGACCATGAGCACCATAACGAAATCATCAGGTACAAGTGGATGGACAAAGTTCGATGGAAGCACCACCCTTCTGATTTCTTTGGATACGTGAAGTTAACCAAAGAATCTGGCGAGACAAGCAACGGTCTTCTTGTCCCAAAAAGCTCTGCCGCATACCGTAATTCTAATTTCACTTTAGTTGAAAATGGGGATCCTGTGTTCCATGGGCCAACCCATCCACTCAAGCGCATACTGACCTTGCCAATGTTCCTTTTCATCTTTGGATTGGTGTCATTTCCAATTTCTGTCATTAATGCCATTATTTCTATTACTAACAATGATTGGGAAATTTTGTTCGATATATCCATTGGTTTCTTGATATTGATTCTTCTTGGGAACTACCTGATTAGGCGCAATACCGACCTAATCAATGCTGATGCTGATGCTGATGTGGACCTTGAGGATTTGGAGGAGAGATTGAGGCTCTTGTACGAGAGATACGTAACCATCCCTTAAACTGAGAGCGTCATTCTCCCTACCCAAGTAGATGCTGTGTAAGAAATACTAAATCCTTAGGTTCCGACTAGAGGTATGGGTCAACTCAAAGCGATGCAAGTCAAACCACCCGTCAGTTCAGCTTATGATCAGGATTTTACATCGGACCCAATCCCGCTATCTCAAATATTATTCATTACATTTGTCAGTATTTTCTTAGTAGGATTTGGGGCTATCATATATATCCTAGAAGATGGGGAATTGTTGCCAGAATATATCATCGTCGGCCTAGCAATCGTTATCTTTTACCTCTACGCTATTATTCCACATATCTCCATACTTCGACTACGAGTACACCATAGCATTGACGAATTAGTTTTTGATAGCATACTTCTAGGTCGCAGGTGGAGAAGTAAAAGAAAGACCCTTTCAGACTCACTATACCTTAGATACAACACGTACGTAACAACAAGTAGAGATGAGGATGGGTCCTCATCAACTACCAGACATCATGACTACAACGTCCACGGAAATTCTGATGGAAAGGGAGATTGGAAATTGAATATTTCAAACATGATGAGAGACCACCATCACCCCAATAACAAAGCCAAAGAAATAGCGAAGTCTATTGGTATAAAGTTCAAATCTAGATAGAAATGGAAATACTTGTGAGAATAATCTCTGAAGTGTGTCATATTCCGTACCCCTACTATACTCATGTGTAAACTAGGGGTATAGGTACAACCCGTTGTAGATAGATC
>MDSW01208738.1_pt1 | contig 10554 bp, 7 predicted proteins | sample 811171 | NCBI WGS metagenome assembly MDSW01 (sample SAMN05326641, study PRJNA326480) | marine metagenome | isolation source: seawater | place: Atlantic Ocean: North West | collected 2012 | reverse complement strand
TTAATTACAGATACAATTGTTTCTGAAGCAATTGCTTTTTCCTTTCCTATAACTCCTAATTTTTCTGTTGTTTTACCTTTGATATTTATTTTTTCTTTTGAAACAAGACACAATTTTGAGATATTTTTTATCATTTTTCTTTTATACTTCTGTATTTTAGGTTTTTGAGTAATTATATTAATATCAATATTATTTATATAATAACCTTTAGTTTTAATTAGTTTTAAAATCTGTTTTAATAAAACAGCCGATCTTAAATTTTTAATTTTTTTATTTTTGTCAGAAAAAAATTGACCAATATCACCTAATCCACAAGCCCCAAGAATAGCGTCGATTATAGAATGAAGCACTGGATCTCCATCAGAATGACCTAAGGTTCCTAAGTTTGATTTAATTTTTAAACCAGCTAGATAAAGTTTTCTTTTAGGCACAAGTCTATGAACATCAAAACCTATTCCGACATTCATTTTAGATTTAAATATTTTTTTAAGATTATTAAAATCTATTTGGTCGGTTACTTTAAAATTATTTTTTTCTCCCTGTATAAATTTAACTTTGTTTAAATCTTTCAATAATGAAAAGTCATCATCAGAATATCTAAATTTAAAATTTTTATGTAAATAGAAAATTTCTTTTAAATTAAAGGATTGAGGAGTTTGTGTTATAAAAAAATCATTACGATTTTTTCCAATAATATACTTTTGATTTTTTTGTTTCAATGCATCGTTTATTTTCATTATTGGTACTACGGCTCTAGAATTTTTCATATTTTTAATAATAGAACCTAAAAGATTTTTTGAAAAATTTGGTCTTGCTGCATCATGTATAAGAACTTTTGAAAAACCTTTTTGCTTAACCAAATATTTTAAAGCTTTAAATGTAGATTCTTGCCTTGTATTTCCACCTTGAACAAACTTTAAATTTTTATGATTTATTTGTTTTAGGTTTTTTTTATGTTTTTTATTATATACAAAAATAATTTTTTTGATTTGAGGAAAAAAAGAAGCTTTTTTAATCGAAATTTCAGCAAGAGTTTTTCCTCCTATTTCATGATAGGGCTTAGCAATATTTGATTTAAATCTATTGCTATTACCAGCAGCTAATAAAATCAGACAAAAACTCATTGTATTAAGTTATATTATATCTATATAAATTATTAATAATTATTTGAAATGTTTAAAATTATTAAAGACTTTAACTGGATTATAGCATCATCATTTTTGTGCATTTTGCTTGGAATTTTAACTTTTCTAACATTTATCAATCAAGGTTTTATTCCTTTAAATGATAGAAACTTACAAATTCTGTTAATAATTGACATCATATTATTATTAATCTTTTTTTCTTTAATTTTTAAAAATACTTACAGATTTTATAGAGCAGAAAAAACAAAAAAGACAGGATCACAAACTAATTTAAAATATATTTCACTATTTTCTCTATTCACATTTTTACCGTCTTTATTAATAGCAATTTTTTCACTGTTTTTATTTAATTTCGGAGTGCAAAATTTTTTTAATGATCAGATTAAAAAAGCTGTAAATAATTCTTATGATGTTGCGCAGAATTATTTGGAAGAAAGTAAAAAAACAGTAGAGTCAGATGTTATACTAATGAGCGTTGGAATAAATAGAGTCTCAAATCTTTATTACTCAAATCAAAATAGATTTAAAAATATTGTTAGAGCTGAAAAAATTTTAAGGAGAGTTGATGATATTTATCTAATTGATAGTTCTGGGAACGTGATGTTTTCAGACATTAATGACTCAGAAAGCGAATTTACAGTTCCTACTGAAAACGATTTTAATTTAGCACTTCAAGGAACACCAGTTGTAATATCTAACAACCCTGAAAACAAGACATCTGTCATGATAAAGTTAAATAGTTTAATTGACACATATTTATATATTTCAAGAAATATTGAACCTGAAATACAAAAATATTTACAAGAAACTAAAGAAGCAATTAATTTTTACTATTCAGTTGAAAATAGTCAAACAGGTATAAAGATAACTTTTGCAATAATATATATTATTATTGTTACTTTATTATTATTTTTATCAACGGCAATAGCAATAAGTTTTGCAACTAGACTCACTATACCAATAATAAATTTGATAGGAGCTTCTGAAAAAATTAGTAAAGGAGCATTAGATACAAAAGTCCCAGAAATAGAGGCAGACGAAGAATTAAAATTACTTAATAAAAACTTTAATAGCATGATAGACAGATTAAAAAAACAGCAAAACAAACTTTTAGTTGCCGAACAATATTCAGCCTGGGAAAGCGTTGCGAGGAAACTTGCTCATGAAATAAAGAACCCTTTAACACCAATTCAATTATCAATCGATCGATTAAAAGAAAAATATTCTTCAAAAATATTACAAGATAAAGAAGATTTTAAAAACTATCTTGAGACTATTAATAGACAAATTAAAGATATTGAAAATTTAGTTAATGAATTTTCAAATTTTGCAAGAATGCCAAATCCAATTATGAAAAAAATTGATATTAATAAAGTTCTAAAAAGAGCTGTTGAATTTATCAAACTTTCTTCAAAGAATGAAATTCAGGTAAAATCAAAAAATAATCATAATTTTATTAGTGGAGATGAAGATCAGCTTTATAGAGTCTTTATCAACCTTATAAAGAACTCAGAAGAGTCATTTGAAGAAAAAAAAGTCAAAATAGCCAATTTTAAAGGAAAAATTCTTATAGAAATTACAAAAAATAATGACTATATAGTTATCAACTTAAAAGATAATGGGCTTGGTATTTCAGATACAAAAAAAATAATGACGCCATATTTTACAACTAAGAAAAAAGGTACAGGCTTAGGTTTGCCAATAGTAAATAAAATAATAAATGAACATTCTGGAGACTTAGTAGTATCTAGCAATAAAAACAAAGGTACAGAAATTTCAATCCATATACCTCTTATTCATGAAAAGTGAAATTCTAGTAATAGACGATAATTCAGATATACGTTTTTTAATATGTAACATATTAAAAGATAATAATTATACAGTTAGGGAAGCAGCAAATTATAATCAAGCAGTGTTTGAAATTAATAAAAAACTTCCTGATTTAACAATTTTAGATATCAAGTTAGACAAAGGGGATAAAGATGGAATGGATCTTTTAAAACTAATTATGAAAATTAATAAATCTTCACCGGTTATAATGATATCTGGTCATGCAAATGTTAAAACTGCAGTTGAAGCTATACAGTTAGGAGCATATGAATTTGTTGAAAAACCCTTTTCAACTGAAAAGATTTTAAATTATGTAAATAGAGCATTAGAAAGTTATACTTTAAAAAAAGAAAAGGAAAAATTAGAACACAAACTTTTTCACTCGTTTGATTTTATAGGAAAAAGTCCAGAGATAATGAAGATTAAAAAAAATTTGGACAAAATAGCATTTGCAGAAAGTAGAGTTTTAATTTCTGGCTCTACTGGTACAGGTAAAGAATTAGTTGCAAGGAAAATTCACAAAAAGTCATCAAGATCAAAAAATCCTTTTGTTGTTTTAAATTCAGCCTTACTTCAGGAAAAAAAATATGAAAAAGAACTTTTCGGAGAAGAATATGAAGATGGAACAGTATCATTTGGTATATTGGAAAAAGCTAATAAAGGAACTTTATTAATCGATGAGGTTTCTGAAATACCTTTAGAAACCCAGGCTAATATTCTTAGAGTTTTAATTGATCAAAAATTCAAAAGAATAAATGGAACTAAAGAAATTTATGTAAATATCAGAATAATATCTACTACTTCAAAAAATTTAGCTGAATTAGTCACAAGCAAAAAATTTAGAGAAGATTTATTTCATAGATTAAATGTTGTACCAATTAATTTGCCTGATTTAAAATCGAGAACAGAAGATATTCCATTATTGGTAGACTATTTTAAGAAAAAATTAGCAGAAATAAATAGAGTTCAGGAAGCTAATATAAATCCTACAAATAATTTATTATACTCATATGATTGGCCAGGTAATATTAGAGAGTTGAGAAATTTAATTGAAAGGGTAACTATTTTATCAATAAATGAAAATCAAATTAATACAGACAAAATTATGAATGATGTTTTAAATCAAAAACCAACTACTAAAATTAATGAAGATATCTTTAAAAACACAATGTCATTTCCTTTAAAAGAAGCGAGAGAAGTGTTTGAAAAAAAATATTTATTAAATCAACTGAGAAAAAATCACGGAAATATTTCAAAAACAGCAGATTATATAGGAATGGAGAGATCTGCTCTTCATAGAAAACTTAAACTCTTGGGCATAAAAGGCATCAATTAATAATGAAAATAATTATATGTGGAGCCGGTAAAGTAGGCTTTTCAATAAGTAAACAACTTACTTCGCAAGGTCATTCAGTTACAGTAATAGATCAGTCCTCTGAAGATATTAAAAAGATTAATGATACTCAGGACGCCAAAGGAATTGTAGGAAGAGCAACCTTGCCATCAGTTTTGGAAAATGCTGGAGCAGAGGAAACAGACATGATTATTGCAGTTACTAAAAATGATGAAACAAATATGATTATATGTCAGTTAGCCAGCTCTTTATTTAATATATCAAAAAAAATTGCAAGAATAAGATCAAAAGAATTTTTAGAGGGAAAGTGGAGTAAATTATATAACAAATCTAATATTCCTATTGACGTAATTATTTCTCCAGAAATTGAGGTTGCTAAATCCCTTTACAGAAGACTTGAAGCTCCAGGCGCCTTAGACAACGTGCCTTTTGGTAATGATAAAGTTAAATTTTTGGAAATTTCAATTGAAAAAAATTGCCCGATTATTGGTATACCTCTTAAAGATTTAACAAAAAAATTTCCTGATTTTAAAGCAAATATTTTAGGAACTGTTAGAAAAGATAAATTCATCTTTTTAAAGAAAGAGGACAAAATTTTGGAGGGAGACAACGTTTACCTAGTTGTAAGTAGTGATCAACTTAATCAAATCTTAAAAGCATTTGGTCATGAAGAAAAAGTATCTAAAAAAATTTTAATAATTGGAGGTGGAAACATTGGTCTGAACTTAGCTAAATTGTTAGAAGCAAATTTGGAGGGAATGAGAGTTAAGATTATAGAAAAAAACAAACAAAGAGCCGAAGAACTTGCGAGTGAATTATCTTCATCAATTATTTTAAATGGAGATGGTTTAGATGAAGAGTTGTTAAAGGAGGCAAATATAGAGGAAATCGAAACAGTTCTCGCATTAACCAATGATGACGAAAATAATATTATGGCATGTGTTTTAGGAGAAAAATATGGACCATCAAAAAGAACAATCGCTATAGTAAATAAATCAAATTACAGCCTTCTCCAAAAATCTCTAAACATCGATGACTTAGTAGATCCTAGAATGACAACAGTATCTAAAATTATGGAACACGTTCATAAAGGTACAATAGGAACAGTGTATTCATTACTTGATGGAGAATATGAGCTTATTGAAGCTGAAATTTTAGATAAATCAGAGCTATTAAATAAAAAAATTAAAGATGTGGATTTACCAAAATTAATTAGAATAGGAGCCGTAGTTAGAAAAGATAAAGTCATTATACCAAGATCAGATTTTACTTTTGAAAAAAAAGATTTAATTGTTTTTTTAGCGAAAAGAGAACAATTAAAAGAAGTAGAAAATATTTTTAGAATTAGTTCTATATAAATTAAATGAACTTTAGAGGAATTTCTTATTATTTAGGATTATTTTCTTTTCCAATTAGTATCCTTGCATTTTTTAATATCCTATACTCATCTTATTTTGATTATTTATTAAATTTAAATTCTTATATAATTACTTTAATAGCATCTTTATTAATTGGTTCAGTCTTATTATTTTTTGGAAAGACAGGAGAAAAAAAAATTGATTTTTACGAACAACTTACTTTAGTTGTATTAATTTATTTTTTAATTTCAGTTTTAATTTCAATTCCTTATTTTTTTAGTAACTATAAAATAAGTTTAATAAATTCTTTATTCGAGTCTTTTTCAGGAATAACCGGAACAGGTTTTTCTATTTTTAATAACATGAAGTATATTGATCCTACGCTAATAATATGGAGATCCTCATCTCAGTGGATTGGAGGGCTTTACTTTTTGCTTTTTCTATTTACTTTTTTTTCAAATTCTCATTTTAACTATAAATTGATTAGTTTGATAAATACTAGCGATGGAAATTTAAATTCAGAAATAAATATAAAAAGAACTACAATTAATATTTCTCTTATTTATATCTTTCTTACTCTATCTTTTTTTATTCTCTTTTCTTCCTCTGGGGTTAGACTATTCAATAGTTTAAATATATCAATGACTTTAATATCTTCAGGAGGTTTTCTCCCTACAAACACATTAAATCAAATTATAAATACAAATTTTCAAAAAATTTTATTATTAGTATCCTTTTTAATATCAACTTTAAATATTGTTTTAATTTATAACTTATTTTTTAAAAAAAATATAATTAGAACACACTATGAGGATGTATCAATTTTTATAACTATATTAGCGTTTTCTATCATTTTATTAATTACTTTTGGTGAATTTAATTTTATTGAGTGTTTTATAAATGTTTTAAGTAGTGTCAATACTTCTGGAATAACTTTAAGCAGTCCAAATGAAAGTATTTCATTATATTTTTTATTCCTCACTATAATGGGCGGATCAATAGTTTCTAATACTTCCGGAATAAAATTTTTAAGAATATATATTTTATTAAAAGCATCTTTAATAGAAATTTTAAGTCTTGTTAAACCAAAAAATGTTGTTAATCAAAATATCTTGTATTCTGATAACAAAATAAATAACGAAAATGTGAAATTTTCATTTTTAGTATTTATTTCATTTTTTCTAAGTTTATTTTTATTAACTGGAATATTGCTTTTAGATGATATTAATTTTGAAAGTGCTTTTAAGTTGTCAATTTTAACTTTAACAAACACTACTAACTCTAATCTTCATAGTTTATCAATTGTAGATTTTAATAATCTATTAACAAGCTCTAAGATTTTTATAATTTTATTTATGATAATTGGAAAAATTGAGCTAATATCAATTTTTTTAATTTTCAGAAGAATTTTTTTTAAAAACTAAAGTTATGTCAAAAATAGTTATAATAGGCGCTGGCGCAATGGGTTCTGCCTTTGCTTTTCCATGCTTAGATAATAATCATGATATAAATATTATAGGTACTCACTTAGAAGATAAATTTATTGACGAATTAAAAAATAATAATAATTTACATCCTACTTTAAAGACAAGTATTCCTAAAGGTGTAAATATTTCAAAATTTGAAAAATTTGACTCTATTCTAAAATCAGAAGTTGATCTTATCGTTCTGGGTATAAGCTCAAAAGGTATAGAGTGGGTAGCTGAACAACTTTATAAAAATTACAAAAATAGAGTGCTACCTAATCTACTAATGCTTACTAAAGGGCTTAGTATTTTTGAAAATAAGTATGAACTTCTAGTAGAAAAGTTAGAACGCATACTTCGTTCAAAAGGAATCAAGAAGACAAACATATCAGCAGTAGGAGGTCCTTGTTTGGCTTCAGGCTTAGCTAATAAAGTTCATAGTAGTGTTGTTATAGCAAATAAAGATATAAAAGTTGCTAAAATAATTTCAGATTTGTTAAATACAAATTATTATCACGTAACATACAGCGATGATTTAATAGGAGTTGAGGTTTGCGCTGCAATTAAGAATATATTTTCAATGGCAGTCGGAGCATCCAAAGGTCTTTGTAGCAACAATGCTACTAATGAAGTCAAAGAAAAAAATTACTTAAATACAGCTTCAGCATTAATAAAGCAGTCTATTTATGAAATGGAAATTTTTACTGAACATCTTAAAGGAAAAAAGAAAACAGTATCAGGATTAGCAGGATTGGGAGATCTTTATGTTAGCTCAGCAGGAGGAAGAAATAGTAAAATGGGCTCTTATCTCGGAGAGAAAATGATTTTTTCTCAGGCAAAAAAAACAAAAATGCAAAAGATTACTGTTGAAGGTGCAGACTTGATCTTTGAAATAGGCAAACAAGTAAAGAAGGATTTTAATGAAAAAAAACTACCTTTAATGATTGCCATGATTGATGCTATTCTTGAGGATAAAAAATTAGAGATTAAATGGGAAAATTTTAGTTAATGAAGAGTTTAACGTCATACATTTTTTTATTAGTTGCAATTTCTTTTGGGGTTATTGCTAACGGTTATTTTTTAAAAGTTAGTGAAGGCTTTACTAAATTTTTACCAAGTATGTTTGGAGCAATAATAATTCTTTTAGCTTATTTTTCATTATCAAAATCTATGGAAAACATACCAGTTGGTTTTACTTATGCTACTTACGGGAGTTTAACAACTATTGGAGTTACAGTTCTTGCTTTATTTAGATTTAATCAAGTTCCAAATATTTACGCTATTGTAGGCATAATTTTTATTTTAATTGGAGTAGTTTTGGTAAATTATTTTGGGAATATAAATACATAAAATGAAAAAAGATTATATTGTTGCAATTGATCAAGGAACAACTTCAAGCAGAGCTATTTTATTTAATTTGAAAGGTAAGCCAATTTATTCATCTCAAAAAGAATTCACTCAATATTTTCCAAAAAGTGGTTGGGTAGAACATAATCCGGAAGAAATATGGAGCACTACCAAAAAAACTTTAAAAGATGTTATAAACAAAGCTAAAAGACTTAGAGGAAATGTTTTAACCATAGGAATCACCAATCAAAGAGAAACCACTGTTCTATGGAATAAAAAAACAGGTAAGGCAGTTTATAAAGCTATTGTTTGGCAAGATCGAAGACAAGCAGAATTTTGTAAAAAATTAAAAAAACAAAACAAAGAAACACTTATCTTCAATAAAACTGGACTTTTAATTGACTCATATTTTTCAGGAACAAAGATTAAATGGATATTAGATAATATACCTTTAGCAAGAAAACTTATGAATAAAAAACAACTTCTCTTTGGAACAATAGACAGTTTTTTAATTTGGCGTCTCACCAAAGGAAAAGTTCATGCAACAGATGCTACAAATGCTAGCAGAACTATGATTTATAATATTTCTTCAAATAAATGGGATGATGCAATTTTAAGAATTTTAAAAATAAAAAAACATATTTTACCAGAAGTAAAAGATTGTGCAGATAATTATGGATCAACTCATCCATCTGTCACTGGAAAATCTATTCCAATTACAGGTGTAGTGGGCGATCAACAGTCTGCAACTATTGGTCAGTGTTGTTTTGAACCCGGCTCTTTAAAAAGCACTTATGGAACAGGAGCTTTTATTTTATTAAATACTGGAAGTAAAAAAATTTATTCTAAAAACAGATTATTGACGACCATTGCTTATAGAATTAAAGGTAAGACTACTTATGCAATGGAGGGTTCAATATTTATTGCTGGGGCTGGTGTTCAATGGTTGCGAGATAGAATGAAATTTTTTAAAAAAGCGCCTGAAACTGAGAAAATTGTTAAATCTTTAAAAGATAATAAAGATGTTTATTTAGTTCCTGCATTTACGGGATTGGGCGCTCCATATTGGAATGCCAATGCAAGAGGTGTTTTAAGTGGTTTAACAAGAGATACAGGTCCAAAAGAAATTGTAAGGGCAATAATAGAATCCGTTGCTTATCAAACTTATGATTTATTCGAAGCTATGAAACACGATGGTTTAAGACCAAAAATAATCAAAGTTGATGGAGGAATGGTAATGAATAACTGGTTTTCTCAATTTCTTTCTGATGTGGTTAATGTAAAAGTTTTAAGACCAAAAGTTCAGGAGACAACCGCTTTAGGAGCCGCTTTCATGGCCGGACTACAAATTGGGGTTTATAAATCTTTAAAAGATATTTCTAAAAATTGGAACTTAGATAAAAAGTTTAGTCCAAATATAAAGAATAGGAAAAGAAAATCTTTAATAAAAGGTTGGACTATAGCAATTAAAAGGACTTTAATTAATTAATTCAATTCTAGATTGTATATTTTTCATTATTTTAACTTTACTTAGTTATCAAGAACAGTTTTAATAAAAGCATCAAAAAACAACAATGGGGGAAATATGTTTAAGATGTTAAAAAATGTATTAGCTGTTGCTGTTGCTTCTTCTTTACTAATCACATCTGCTTTCGCAGGCGCAGTTGAAGATTGGGCTAAAGGCGAGTTTAGTCTCTCAACTCTTTCTGAAAAAGAAAGAATTGCAGAGTTAAAATGGTTTAAAAAGGCTGCTAAGCCTTTCAAAGGAATGGAAATAAACGTTCTTTCAGAAACTATTCCAACTCATACTTACGAGTCCAAAACTCTAACAAAAGCATTTGGAGAAATTACTGGAATTAAAGTAAATCACCAGTTGCTTGGAGAAGGTGAAGTTGTACAGGCAGTTCAAACACAAATGCAAACAGGAAGAAACTTGTATGATGCTTACATTAATGACTCAGACTTAATCGGCACTCACTCAAGACTTCAGCTTGCAGTTAATTTAACAGATTGGATGGCAGGAGAAGGTAAAGATGTTACTTTGCCAACTTTAG
>MDSW01210718.1_pt1 | contig 10555 bp, 11 predicted proteins | sample 811171 | NCBI WGS metagenome assembly MDSW01 (sample SAMN05326641, study PRJNA326480) | marine metagenome | isolation source: seawater | place: Atlantic Ocean: North West | collected 2012 | reverse complement strand
CATATCAACAAAATAGGATACTAACTTTTTTTAATCCTGAAAGAGACCCATTAGGCTCAGGATATCATATAATCCAATCAAAAATAGCATTTGGGTCTGGTGGTTTATGGGGGAAAGGTTATCTTTTGGGGACTCAAAGTCATTTGAATTTTTTACCTGAGAAACATACAGATTTTATTTTTACAGCTTTGGCTGAGGAGTTTGGCCTCATTGGAGGCTTAATTGTTTTATTTATTTATGTAATTTTAGTTATCTATTCTTATGTAATTGCTATTAGATCCAGGTCTAATTATGGGAGAGTATTAGGAGTAGGAATTACTTCCACATTTTTTCTTTATATATTTATAAATATATCAATGGTAATGGGTTTAATACCTGTTGTTGGCGTTCCTTTGCCCCTAATTTCTTACGGGGGGACTGCAATAGTTACTATCCTATTTAGTTTTGGTATTTTACTTTGTATACATATAAATAGAAACTTATATCTTTCTAGATCAATAAACTAACATGATTTATCTACTTATTAATCAATGCTATATTTTTATTGTATCGAATGATTATAGATTTTATCCATTACGAACTGTTCTGCCTCTTGGAAGTTGAATTGCCTTATTCTTCTAAGTGAAGTAGACTTCCTAATTGCTTCTTCCAAATCAACTTTTTCCCTGTGAATTCTATCAAATTTGGCAGCTGCTGTCATTTTTTCTAATTTTGTTATATTCATACCCTTAAAAATAGTGATAAAAAGTAAATAAAATGTTAAAAGATCTAAAATTTTTCATATAATCTCTGGTAAAAATGAAAAAAATTAAAATTATAATTGGTAAATATTCTTTTGAAAGTGTTCTTGAGCTGAATGATGCACCTAAGACATGTGAAGCATTTTTAAAAATTCTTCCTTTTGAAAATAAATTAATTCATGCAAGGTGGAGTGGTGAGGCTACGTGGATACCGATGGGTGAATATGATTTAGGAGTTGGTCCAGAAAATACGACTTCACACCCCTCAAAAGGTGATATTTTATTTTACCCAAAAGGAAAAAGTGAAACTGAAATACTAATTGTTTATGGTTCTTCAGTTTTTGCAAGTAAAGTAGGTTTATTAGCAGGAAATCACTTTTTATCAATAGTTAAAAGAGATGAATTGCAAAAAATAGGAAATGAAATACTATGGTCTGGTGCAAAAGATATAAAATTTGAATTATATAATTAGTTATATAATTTAAACTTTTATTAACTTTTGATTGCTATCAAATTTAGATGGAAAAAAAGATATACTTAGATGTTGCTAATCAAGACAAGAAAGCACTAATAGAGGAGGCTTTAAGAATAAGGGCTGAAGCTTGTGAGGTTCTTGGCTCTGATATTATTGCTAGTTTATATAGCGTTGTGACAGGAAAAAAAACTGATATAGAGAAATTAGACTAGTCTTTTTTAAATTTTCTACGTATGAATACTTTATGAATACAGCATACATACTAAAAAGTAAAAAGCTTCAAGACTGGGGTCACTCAATTGGTATAACTAAATATATTTATAAGTTTGGCTTAACAAGTGATAATGTAAAAGAACTAATAATCCATTATAATTCTATTCTTTATGCTGGTAAAGATGACTGGTCTCTTATTCTGTCAAGGTCAATAGAGGAAATATCTGAAGATAATCTAATTAATAAGTTAACATCATCCATTGAATTACTAGACCCCAACTATTACCCACAAATAAGAGATACCAAAGGTATATTTAGGGTTAAGAAAGATAAAGTAGAGAATAGTGTTTTTATCAAAAAGGCTCTAGAAGAAAAAGATAATATGTTGTCAAGTCAAAAAATTAGCCACAAAGACTTTGCAATTTTTATTTTAGATAAAGCAAAAAATTAAATTATAAAAAATAATTTAACTTTGTGTTAACAATAATTATAGCAAATATTATATTTAAAATTTAATTATTGTTAATTATATGAAATTTATACCCCATCAATCTCTTAACGAAAAATACCTTCAGAAAGCTCATAGTGCTTTTGTTGATCAAAAATATAGTATAGCACTTGATCTTTATAATAAGCTATTAGAATTTGACAATCAAAATGAATCTGCTCTTTTTCATAAAGCCAAAGTTTTAACTCATCTAGAAAGATTTGATGAAGCCAGAATTATTCTTGAAGACCAGGTAAAAAGAGTGCCAAGTGTTGAGGCTTATTCAATAATTGCAAACATTCAACAAAGTACTCTTAGATATGATGAAGCTATTTATACCTGTAAGAAATTAACTGACTTGAGACCTGAAGAACCAGAATATTGGCTAAAATTAGGAATAAATCAAAGTCAATCTTATAAATACTTTGATAATGCTAAAATTTCTTTAGAAAAGAGTTTTGATTTAGCAAAATCAGATTCAACAACAAATATTCATTTATTTCATGAAATTGCAGATTCGCTTAGAATTGCTGGATATTTTGAAGAGGCATCAAAAGTTTATGAATATATAATAATAAAAACAGGAAATGTTGATCCTGTTTACTATACTTACTGGGGATTATCTCTTAAATATTCAGGAAGAAACAAAGAATCAAGAAAAATTTTAAAACTTGCTTTACAACATTGTATTAGTGCAGTTAGCAATTCAAAATCAATCGATATGCATACTTTGCAAATACTATCTGCTTGGATTTATTACCTTTTAGGAAATAAAAGGAAAGCAGAAGAACTTTATTCACTAATTTCTGAGAATGTTGCTCCTGAAAACTTTAATTATTCATCATATTTACCATCATCGTATAATAGAATTTTAAAAATGAGAGAGATAGTCAGAGGACGTGATGTAGCTGTACTACTTTATGGGCCTTCCATTAAAAAATTTAAAAATAATTTAGATGAATTTAGTAAGTTTGACCTTTGTTTTGCAAGTTTAAATAAATTTAATCAGTTAGAGCAAAATATTTTGCCAGATAATAAAAAATTTGAATTATTAATGGCGACAAACCCATCTGATTTGAATAATAGATGGTCAGCATATTATGAATTTTTACAGTCAAAAAGTGAGAATTTTCTAATATCATCCGAGTATTCTTTTCTTGGGCTTAATTCAAATTATGGATCAATGGATTCAATAATCAAAGAATTTGATAAAAAATTACTATTTATAAATACAAATCTTTTTATTCCAAATATTGCAACGCCTATTCATTTTTTACCTGGAAATACATTGTCTGTATTATTACCTGCTCTTTGTTTGGCTGCCCCAAAGAGGATATTTATTTTTGGAGCCGATGGAGGAAAATCGGAGTCTGAATTAAGTAAGAGATATGATGAAGAGTTGTACTTTTTTGGAGGTGTTACTGGAGAGTCAGATTCTATTCGTATTAAAAATGAAGCAAACAGAAGATTATTAAATGACGCATTATTTTTTGACGATATTGCGAAATTTCAGATGATGGCTATTTCAAAGTTATTTAGGTTACCATTACCTGAAGTTTATAACTGTTGTCCTCATAGTGGCTATGAATCATTCACAAAAATTACATGTAATAAGGCAATAGATATTTTGAAAGCAGATATTGTATGAAAAAAAAATCTAATTATAAAAAGCGAATTACAATCTTCACAGGAACAAGGGCTGACTATGGCCTTCTAAGGCCGATTATGTCTGAGATAAAAAAAAGTAGTGAATTAATTTTACAAATTTTAGTTTCTGGTTCTCATTTATCAAAAAACTATGGCATGACATACAAAGATATTGAAAATGATGGCTTTATAATTGATTCAAAGATAAAGCTTAATTTAAATGGGGATAGTAAATTAGATATAGCTAAAAATTTAGGTAATGCAGTTCGATTATACTCACAAGAATTGAATAAATTGAATCCAGATATTGTTGTAATACTTGGTGATAGGTATGAAGCTCTGGCGGCTGCACAAGCTTCATTAATTTTAAATATTCCTATTGCTCATATTCATGGAGGCGAGTCTTCAGAAGGTTCAGTTGATGAGTCTATCAGACATGCAATTACCAAGATATCTCAAATACATTTTACATCTGCAGATAGTTATAAAAAACGTGTTATACAAATGGGTGAAAATCCAAAAAATGTATATAATTTTGGAGCGCCTGGATTAGATAATATAAACTCTGTTAAATTACTGTCTAGGTCAGAAGTAGAAGAAAAACTAAATGTTAAATTAAAGAAAAAAGTTTTTTTATTAAGTTATCATCCTGCTACCCTAGGAAATAATAACCCAATTGAAGTTTTAAAAAATATATTTAAAGCATTAGACAAAATAGATAATAAATCAATATTAATTAGTAAATCAAATGCTGATTATATGGGTTTAACTATAAATAAATACCTAGAAGAGTATGAAAAAGAAAATGAAATAATTTTAAAAGATTCCTTTGGTCAAGATTTATACTTATCACTAATAAAAATTTCTGATCTTTTAGTTGGTAATTCATCTAGTGGAATAATTGAGGCGCCATCTATAGGGACACCAACTTTGAATATCGGCCCTAGACAAAATGGGAGATTAAAGGCAGCTAGTATAATTGACAGCTCAGAAGATTTTTTAGGTATTAGTGAAGGTTTAGATACTGCTTTATCATATAATTTTCAAGAAAAAGCTAAAAACACTATAAACCCTTATGGTGTTCCAGGAGCCTCAAAGAAAATTGTTAAAAAATTAATAAGTATAAATAGTAATAATATAATAATTAAATCATTTAATCAGAATAATAATTATTTTAGTTAAATAATGATCAAAAAATTAATTTAAATTAAGATATATTAAATATTTGTTAACCATATCTGCTCAAAAATAAAACCTAAATTTAATTAGGTAAAAATGAATATAAATAAACCATATATAATTGCTGAGATGGCTTGTTCTCATGAAGGAGATATTTCTCTAGCAAAAAAAATTGTTGATTCGGCTGGTATCGCTCAAGCTAATGCAATACAGTTTCAAATATGGACAGCGGAAGAGATTATGGTAAAGCATAGTCCAGATTTTGAAAAATTAAAAAATATTGAGTTAGAGAGAGAAGAGTGGTCAAATTTATATACCTATACTAGAGTAAATTGGCCGAAACTATCAATTATTGCATGTGTTTATGATGAAGAAAGTATTAAATTTTGTGAAACCTTAGGCGTAGATGCCTATAAAATTCATGCTTCAGATATTTCTAACCCAAAAATTCTCTCATTAGTTGCAAGTACAAATAAAAGAATTGATCTAAGTATTGGAGCCTCTTCCATAAGTGAAATTGATTCTGCAATAAAAATTATAAGATTTAACTCTAATTCACCTATTTGGTTAATGTATGGTTACCAGCTATTTCCAACACCAGCAAATAGTTTAAATTTAGAATATATGAAAAAAATTTCTAATTTGTATGGATTAACTGTTGGTTATCAAGATCATTGTAATGCAGACAAAATGGAAGCATTTTGGTTACCCGCAGCTGTTTATGGTATGGGGGTAAATGTAATTGAGAAACATCTAACACACGATAGAAGCTTTAAAGGTTTGGATCATGAATCAGCTCTTAATCCTTCTGAATTTAGAGATTTTGTTGAAATGATACATACTATAGATCTTTCTAGAGGTTTAGGTTTTCCAAGAAAATTTAATAAAGATGAAGAAAATTACAGGCAATATTCAAGAAAAAGTTTAGTTGCTAGACATGATTTAACTAAAGGTAAAAAAATTGATAATAGTGATATAATGGCTTTAAGAGGGCCAAAACTTGGTTTATCACCTGATTTAGCATCAAAGATAGAAGGAAAAGTATTAAATAAAAATATTTCAGTTCATAATTTGATTACAATGGAAGATATCATATGAAAATTGCATCTTTCATAACTGCAAGATTAAAGTCTCAGAGATTAAAAAGAAAAGTTTTACTCCCAATTTGTGGTAAGCCAATGATAGGTCATTTAGTTGATAGGTTAAGGCTTTCTAAGAAATGTCAGCAAATTGTATTATGCACATCAACAGTTGAACAAGATGATGATCTAGAAAACTTTGCATTAAAAGAGGGTATACAATGCTTTAGAGGGCATCCAGATGATGTAATGTTAAGACTAAGAGAAGCATCTAAGTTTTATAATGTTGATTTAGTATCAAGTTGTACAGCTGATAATCCATTAATAGATAATTTTTCTATGGATGAACTAATAGATTATCATATAAATGGTCAATTTGATTTTTCAATATCAAAAAACCTTCCTTTTGGTACATTTACAATGACTGTAAACAGACTTGCACTAGATAGAGCTTGCGAGATTAAAGATAGTTCTGAAACTGAGTTTTGGCCACAATATTTTTTGAGAACTGGTCAATTTAATTTAGGTGAGTTAATCCATAATAAAATATATAGTAAGCCTGATTTAAGATTAACAGTAGATGAAAAATTAGACTTTGAATTAATGAATATTATATTTAAAAATTTATATAAAGAAAATAAGATATTTAGTTTAGAAGATGTGGTAAAATTCTTAGATAATAAACCCGAATTAAAAAAATTAAACTCAAAAGTTAATCAAAAAAAACCTAATGGAATAAAGTTAAAAAGAAATTTGGCTGCATAGGTTAGTGAGAGGGTAATGGAAAAATATTTAGTAACAGGAGCTGATGGTTTTATTGGTTCACACGTAGTTGAAAAGCTTGTGAATATTGGAAAAGATGTTCGGGCTATGGTTTTTTATAATTCTTTTGGTTCTAATGGATGGCTAGATAATATTGATAAAAAAGTATTTGATTCTATCGAAGTGATCAGTGGAGATATAAGGGATTCAGAATTAACTAAAGATATAGTTTCAGGTTGTACTCATATTATTCATTTAGCTGCAATGATGAGTATACCTTATTCTTATAAAGCGCCTAGAACATTTATTGAAACAAATGTAATGGGAACTTTGAATATTTTAATGGCAGCTAAAGATTTGAGCATTGAGAAAACAATAATTACATCAACAAGTGAAGTTTATGGATCTGCAACATATGTTCCAATGACTGAAGACCATAGACTCAACGCACAATCTCCTTATGCCGCTAGTAAGACAGCTGCAGATCAGTTAAGTCTATCATTTTATCATAGTTTTGGTTTGCCGATTACAATAATTAGGCCCTTTAATACCTATGGGCCAAGACAATCTACTAGAGCTGTAATACCTACAATTATTACACAAATAAAAGAAAGCAGAAACTTAATTAAATTAGGTTCAACGTATACTACAAGAGATTTTAGCTTTATTGAAGATACAGTTAACGGTTTAATATTAGCTTCAAGAAATGGTATGGCTGAAGGAGAAATCCTCAATCTTGGAAATAACTTTGAAATTTCTATAGGTGAAACTGCCAATTTAATTAGTCAATTAATGGGTGTCGATACTTCTATAAATATTGATAATATAAGAAAAAGACCTGATGATAGTGAGGTTGAAAGACTTTGGTCTGATAATAATAAGTCGAAAAAACTTTTGGGGTGGGAGCCAGAATATTCTGGCAGAAAAGGTTTTATAGGTGGTTTACAAAAAACAATAGAATGGTTTGATGACCCTCTAAACTTAAGTTTTTACAAGTTAGGAAACTATTCTATATAATTTTAAATTAACTAATTATTAATTTTTATTGTCAAACAAATTATATTTCCTGATTAAAATAAGAAATTACAAAATTAACTGATTGGTAACCTCGTTACTGTAAGTTCATCTTATAAGATTATAGCTTTTGGTGAATATATGGTTGAAATATTGGGTATAGATACTGCGGTTAATCATAACAAATTAATAGAAAATCAACTATTTAGTTCTTTTTCTAATAAAGTAAACACATCTAAACATAATTGTGAAGCTGTGGTTCTTATGGCTGGTGGAAATGGAAAACGTTTATCACCTTTAACAAATGTACGTCCCAAACCATTACTAAAAGTAGGACCAAGACCCCTAATAGAAACTACTATAAGAAGATTTATAAGTAGAGGGTTTACAAATTTTTGGCTCTCAATAAATTATTTAGGTGAAATGATTGAAAGTCATTTTAAGGATGGTATTGAGTTTGGTGCAAATATAAAATATTTAAGAGAAAATTCTGCTCTTGGCACTGCTGGTTCTTTATCATTATTGAACAAGAAATCTAAAAAACCTTTAATAATTATGAATGCTGATATTTTAACTGATATTGATTTCGATGAATTAATAAAAAAACATAAAGAATCAAAAGCTTTAGCTACTATTTGTACAATAGAGCAAAGTATTCAAATACCTTATGGGGTTGTTGAGGAAGAAAATAATTATTTAATAACCTTAACTGAAAAGCCACATAAAAAATATCTTGTTAATGCAGGCATTTACGTAATAGAGCCAGAAGTTTTAAATTATATAAATAAAAATACTTTTATAGATATGACAGAAGTAATTGATCTAGTAAAAGGTGATAATAAGAAAGTATCTGTCTATAAAATTCGAGACTATTGGTGTGATATTGGACAAAAAGTTGATCTAGAAAGAGCTAATAGAGAATTTAATAATTTCTTTTTTTAAAAATGATGTTAACAAATAATAAAATAATATTTATTGCTGAAGCCGGTGTTAATCATAACGGTGATATTGATAAAGCGTTTCAATTGATTGATGTGGCTGCAGACGCAGGTGCTGATATAATTAAATTCCAATTTTATAAGACAGAGAAATTACTCAATAAGAATACTCCAAAAGCAGAGTATCAAAAAATAAATACAAATATTTCTGAAACACAATTTGAAATGTTAAAAAAATTAGAATTAGATTCTAGTGATTTAGAAAAACTGATTTGTAGATGTAATAAAAAAAATATTGAGTTTCTTGCTACACCATTTGATGAAGATAGCTTAGATACTCTGATATCTTATGGGATAAAAAGAATTAAAATCCCATCAGGGGAGATTACTAATGGCCCTTTACTTCTTAAATCAGCTAAAAGTAATTTGCCTTTGATTTTATCAACTGGAATGTCAAATATAAATGAAATAGAAGAAGCATTAGGTTTGATTGTATTTGGTCATTTAGAAAAAAATAAAAATATTAAGTCTCGTAATGAGATAAAAAAATATTTATATACTAAGCGTTTTTATTCAATATTAAATAAATTTATTACTGTTTTACACTGTACCTCCCAATACCCAGCTCCATTAAATTCAATAAATCTAAATACTATGAGAGAAATATCAAAAAAATTTAATGTACCAATTGGCTATTCAGATCATAGTGATGGAAGTGTTGTAGCAATTGCTTCAGCTGCTTTAGGAGCTAAAATTATTGAAAAGCATTTTACATTAGATAGAGATTTACCTGGCCCTGATCACAAAGCTTCAATAGAGCCGAAAGAACTTAATTCTTTAATAAAATCAATAAGAGATGTTGAGGTGGCTATGGGAAAGGAAAAAAAACAAGTATTAAAATCAGAAGAGAATAATAGGCTTGTCGCGAGAAAAAGTTTAACAGCCAGCAAGGAAATAAAAAAAGGAACTGAATTTTCGAGGGATAACCTTATTGCCCTAAGGCCGGGTAATGGTATTTCTCCAATGAAATTCTGGGATTTTATTGGGAGAAGAGCAAATAAAAGTTACAAAGTTGGTGAACCGATTGAAATATATGGTGATTAAAAATGAAGACAGAAAATAAAGATAAAATTAAAAAATTTAATTCCCCGGTTAGAGATATTGACACAACTATTCCATGGGAATTTGACCCTAATGCAACCTATAGTGAAATTACTCTAGATAATCAATGGTTAAAGTTAAAACCTGAAGAATACCATCAATATAGAGCAGATTGGACAAATATTCCTAAAAATTTTACCCAAATTGATTTTCCTCTTCATTTGGATATAGAAACAACAACCTATTGTAATCTTAAGTGTCCAATGTGTCCAAGAACACAATTAGTCGAACAGGGAAAGTTTAATGAAAATGGATTTATTACAAGAAATGAATTTATGAAAGTTATTGATGAAGGAGTAAAATATAATTTACGGTCAATTAAACTCAATTATTTAGGTGAACCGTTAATGCATAAAGATGTTGCTTGGCAAATTGAATATGCTAAGAAAAAAGGTGTAATAGATGTGATTATGAATTCTAACGGATCAGCTCTCAATGAAAAAAATTCTGAGTCACTTCTTAGAGCTGGTATTGATGGTTTATTTATTTCGTTTGATGCTGTTAACCCCAAAGATTATGAAAACCAAAGAGTTGGTGCAACCTTAGGAAGAACAATTGATAATCTTTATAGGTTTGTAAAGTTAAGAAATAAGATTAGACCAAGTTGCCAGGTAAGAGTTTCAATGGTTATGTATGATGACCCAAAATGGATGGAACAGTATAAAGCATTACAAGTGATGTGGAAGGGTGTTGTTGATGCCGTTGGATATAGTTGGTACACCGAAAGAGATGAAAAAATAAGTGGGGAGTATGATTATGTTCCAGGTTTTCATTGTGCGCAGCCTTTTCATAGAATGTTTTTAAAAAATAATGGAAATGTTACAATATGCTGTGTCGATGATAAAGATGAAGTTATTGTT
>MDSW01166218.1_pt1 | contig 10555 bp, 8 predicted proteins | sample 811171 | NCBI WGS metagenome assembly MDSW01 (sample SAMN05326641, study PRJNA326480) | marine metagenome | isolation source: seawater | place: Atlantic Ocean: North West | collected 2012 | reverse complement strand
TGAAAAATCTTCCAAGCCAGTATAATTACAATTAACACTGTAATACATTTGGGAATCTATATCCGAAATCCAAGTGCCAGCTTCTAGAGTGTCACAAACCTGTATACAGTATAAATTTAAATTACCACTGCAATACAAGTTTTCTATATCACAATTAAAACTCAAATCTAAATGAGTTAAATTATTACTGTTTGCAAAAAGAGAATTATTTCCAATACTCAACCATTGCAAATTATAATTACTGCTTAAATCGATCTCCTGCAACAAGTTATTATGACAAGTCAGATGTTTTAAATTAGCATTATTTGCTAAATCTATACTGCTAATCGCATTATTTTCACATCTTAATTCATGAAGTCCATTAAAAATCAGCGATGAAAGATCTAAAGATGTTAAATTATTATTTCCACAATAAAGATACCCAAGATTTGTATTCACCTCTAAAGCACTTAATTGATTACTAGAGCATTCTAATGAATCCAACTCAATATTTTGAGTAAGATTAAGAGTTGTAAGACTATTAAAGGAACAATCTAAAAGATCTAAATCAGCTAAATTATCAATAAGCAATACTTTCATATCATTAGAAGAACAATAAAGTTTTTTTAATAGTGTGTTCTGATTTAGATCTAAACTATCGATACTGTTATTAGAACAATTTAAATCCTCTAAAGTTGCAAATCCTTCTATACCGGAAAGATTAGAAATATTTTGATAACTAACATCCAAAGCAGTTATGGTGTCAATATTAGAAGTAAGGACAGAACTATCTAATAGATTATCATAACCTAAATTAATTAATGCCTGCTCAAAATTATTATCAACAATAGTGGTGAATTGTGCATGGGACAAAAATGACAATCCGAAAAACAGTATAAATAAATATATTCTCATGCTTCTTACTTTTTTCACAAACATAATTAAAACTAATTGATAAATTATACATTTGCAGACATGATTACAAAGAGTATCTATTACATCTTCGTTTTACCAATTTCTTCACTCCCCTACCCCATCCTCTATCTGATCTCTGACATCACTTATCTAATAATGTATAAAGTTATTGGATATAGAAAAAAAGTTGTTCTAAGCAATCTTAAAAATTCATTTCCTGAAAAAAATAAAAAAGAATTACAAAAAATCATGAATGATTTTTATCGTCATCTTTGTGATATTATTATCGAAAGCTTAAAAGGATTTACAATTTCAAAAAAAGATCTCAAAAAAAGAATGATTATTAAGAATCCTGAATTAAGTAACTCCTTTGCTAAAAAAGGACAAAGCATCATTTTTATTGGAGGACATTACAACAACTGGGAAATTTGTGCACAAGCATTTTCTATGTACTCTAATCATAAATGTATAGGGATTTACAAACCGCTAAGCAATAAATTCTTAAACGATAAAATATACAAATCAAGATCAAAGTATGGCTTAAATCTTGTGTCTATGAAAAAAACTAAAACATCTTTTGAGAAAGGCAATGAAGCTAAAGCCATTGTATTTGGATCTGACCAGAATCCATCTAATCCTAAAAACGCATACTGGCTTAAATTCTTAAATCAAGATACCGCTGTTCTTTTCGGAGCAGAAAAATATGCCAAAGAATTTAATTGGCCAGTAGTTTATGTAAACATTAGAAAAGTAAAACGAGGATACTATGAAGCAGAATACTCTTTAATAACAGATAAACCAACTCAACAGCCATATGGTAAAATAACAGAGGATTTTACCAAAAGACTAGAGAAAGATATAATAAAACAACCTCAATATTGGTTATGGTCTCACAAAAGATGGAAACACAAAAGATGAAGACAGCAGTTGTAATTCTTAACTGGAATGGGAGATCATGGCTTGAAAAGTTTTTACCTACCCTTCTAAAACACAGCAAAGATGCCAGTGTTTTTATAGCTGATAATGCTTCAACAGACGACTCAGTAATTTTCGTAAGAGAGAATTTCCCAGAAGTAAAGATTATAATAAATAAAAAAAATGGAGGTTACTCCAAGGGATATAACGAAGCTCTAAATAAAATCTCTGCAGAATATTTTGTACTTATAAATTCCGATATTGAAGTAACTCAAGGATGGCTCTCTCACATTATTCATCTTATGGACTCCAATGCAAATATTGCAGCATGCCAGCCAAAAATATTAGCTTACAATGACAAAGAAAAATTTGAATATGCAGGAGCTAGCGGTGGCTTTATTGATAATCTTGGATATCCATTTTGTAGAGGAAGAATATTTGAAACTACTGAAACAGACAAAAATCAATACAATGACGCTATAGAAATATTCTGGGCAACAGGAGCCTGTTTATTTGTTAGATCATCTCACTTTTGGGAAGAAGGAGGATTAGATGAAGATTTTTTCGCTCATCAAGAAGAAATCGACCTTTGCTGGAGACTTAAAAACAAAGGACATATAATTATGGCAGAACCAAAATCTGTGGTATATCATGTAGGGGGCGGCACTCTTGATGCTGGATCTTCTTTCAAAACCTATCTTAATTTTAGAAATAACCTGCAAATGCTCTTTAAAAATCTAACAATTAATTCTGTGTTTACTATTATCCCTTTGAGACTGATTCTGGATGGTGTAGCTGCTTTTACTTATCTAAAAAAGGAAAAAGGATTACAGCATTTTTTAGCCATCATAAGAGCACACCTATCTTTCTATTTAAAAATTCCTAAACTTATTGCAAAAAGAAGAAAAATTACCCAGAGAAATATTTTATCTGGAAAAATGAGCTATTCGATTATCTTTAAAAACAAAATAAAAGGGATAAATAGATTTTCAGATTTATAATTTCTTCTTAAAGATCTATTAGAGCTGCCTTATAAGAATCTAAACCCAAACCGGAAATTACAGCTTTGCAATGAGGAGAAAGGAAAGAATGTTTTCTAAAATCCTCTCTAGCATAAATATTGCTAATATGAACCTCAATAACAGGCGTTTCTATAGCTAAAACCGCGTCTGCCAAAGCAACAGAAGTATGAGTATATCCCCCAGCGTTTAATAAAATAACTTGATATAAAGAATCTACTTCATGAAGCTTATTAATAAGCTCCCCCTCTATATTACTTTGATAATAATCGATCTGAATATTAGGGAATTCTGCATTCAATTTCACTAAATAATCGTCAAAAGACATATTGCCATAAATAGCTTTCTCTCTTTTGCCTAATAAGTTTAAATTTGGACCGTTAATAATCATGACCTTCATAAAAGCAAAACTACATAAATGAGTTGGAAAACATCTATAAAAGGATTTAAATCTTACTTGCAAATTGAACGATCTCTCTCTGAAAACTCCGTACAAGCATACATTCGAGATATTAAGAAATTCGCTGATTATGCAATTCCTTTAGAACTAAGCGAACTCAACATTACCAGAGAAAATATAAGTAACTTCTTAACTAATCTAAAAGATGAGAATATTTCTGCGCGATCTCAAGCTCGTATTATTTCAGGCATAAAAGCATTCTATAAATACCTAATTATGGAAGACTATATCAAACATAACCCTACAGATCTCATTGAAAGCCCTAAGATTGGTCTTAAACTACCCGACACCCTATCCTTAATTGAAATTGATAAACTTATTGAAGCTGTTGATTTAAGTAGCCCTCAAGGCGAACGCAATAGATCAATAATAGAAACACTCTACAGTTGCGGTCTTAGAGTTAGCGAGTTAATTAATTTGCAATTATCAAATATTAATTTCAAAGAAGGGTATATAAAAGTAATTGGAAAGGGAGATAAAGAACGCCTGGCTCCTATTGGAGGTAGAGCCTTAAAATACTTGACTATATACATTAATGAGGTTCGCAATCATCAAAACATAAAAAAGGGACATGAAGATATTGTGTTTTTAAATAATAGAGGAGCCAAAATCACACGAGTAATGATATTTCTAATTATACAGAAATTAAAAGAAGTAATAGGATTAAAAAAGAAAATCAGCCCCCATACTTTCAGGCACAGTTTTGCCACCCATCTTATTGAGGGAGGAGCTAATTTAAGAGCGGTGCAAGAAATGCTAGGTCACGAAAGCATAAATACTACTGAAATATACACACATCTTGACAAAGACTACTTAAGAAGCAATATTATTCAATTTCACCCTAGAAGTTAATGCAACTAAAGCATAACATCTTAAAAATGTATATCCTTAAAGGAGTACTTTGGTTTATGGTTGCCATGCCAATAATTGTATTATTCTTTCAAGAACACGGACTAACCTTAACTGAAGTAATGATACTGCAATCAATCTACTCCCTCTCTGTAGCATTATTTGAAATACCATCAGGATATATTGCTGATATATTTGGAAGAAAAAAAAGCATAGTCTTTAGCACAATTCTTTCTTTTGTTGGCTATCTAGTATTTTCATTTTATGGAGGATTCTATGCCTTTGCAATTGCTCAAGTTTTGGTTGGGATTGGTGGTAGCTTAATTTCCGGATCCGATAGTGCATTAATTTATGACACTTTAATTGAGACAGGCAAGAAAAATACTTACACTAAGATTGAAGGAAAAAATTATGCAGTTGGAAATTTCTCTGAAGCCACTGCAGGCATATTAGGGGGCATCCTAGCTGTAAGCTCTATCTATTTACCTGTTTATGTGCAAACTGGAATTCTCTTTTTCAGTATTCCTATTGCACTTACATTAGTAGAGCCTGCACTGAACAAAGAAAACAAACTAGAAAGATCATTGAAAGCTATTTTAAAAGTTGTAAAATTTGCAATAATAGATCATGCAAAACTAAGATGGTTTATTATGTATTCTTCTGCTATGGGTGTAGCAACACTATCTATGGCCTGGTTAGCTCAACCTTTCTTTCATCAAGTAAATATACCTTTAGCATTTTTTGGTGTACTTTGGGCTGGACTAAATATTGCTGCTGGAGTTACTTCTATTAATGCGCATCAATTTAATAAAAATGAAGAAAATCATAAAATACTAATATACCTTGCTTTATTGATGTCCATCCTATTTGCTCTATTAGGATTAAATATTACTATATTTGGCTTAACCTTTATTCTATTTATATACTTCTTAAGAGGTATTGTAACTCCTATTCTACGCAATGCAATTAATATAAATACCACATCTAATAAGCGTGCTACTGTCCTATCTATTAGAAGTTTTATAATAAGAATATCCTTTGCAATATTCGCTCCTATCTTAGGATTTTTAGCAGATAACTATTCCTTAAGTACAAGTTTTTATTTATTAGCAGTAACTGTAGGATTCTTTTCTTTCTTATCAGCATACAAACTCTATAAATTAGATTAATAAGTTATCTTTGTCTAATGAAACAATTAAAAGAAAAATGGGGTATAAAATCTACATTTCAACTCACAATTATTTTTTTTGTTTTCTCAATAACTGGATCATTAGCTCTTTGGGTTGCAAAACCTCTATTAAGTTTAATAGGATTAGAAAAAAATTCACTATCTCCTTGGATTTTTTGGCCAGTTAGAATTTTAATTATCTTTCCTATCTACCAAGTCCTTATTGTAATAGTGGGAGCCATTTTTGGCCAGTTCAGATTTTTTTGGAATTTTGAAAAAAAGATGCTTTCTCGTTTAGGATTTAATCAATTTAAAGATAGTGAGTAAATTGCTTTTCTTATTTTTGACAACCTTTAAGTTGAAAAAATGAAATTAATCATATCTATAGCTACTCGTATAATACCTAGGCATTATTTACAACATGTGAGTCATTTCTTTTTGCAAATATTTTCTCTTTTTATGAGAGGAAATAAGTTTGAAGATCCAATTAATGGAAAAACTTATAGAAAATTACTACCCTATGGAAGATTAAAATCTCGTGAAAATGCGCTTGCTCCTGATAGCATGAGCTTAGAAAGGCATAGATTAATGTGGCTGTTTATGAAGGAAAAAACAAACTTCTTTACTGCTAAATTAAAATTTCTACATATTGCGCCTGAATATTGCTTCATTAAACTATTTAAAGGAATGAAAAATTTGGATTACACAACTGGTGATTTAATTTCTCCTTGGGCTGATGTAAAGATGGATGTTCATGACATCCCCTTTGAGGAAAACACCTTTGATGTAGTAATCTGTAATCATGTACTGGAACATGTAGAAGACTCCCATAAAGTGATGAAAGAATTCCATAGAGTAATGAAGCCTGGAGGATGGGGAATTTTTCAGGTTCCTATTGATACTAACAACCCAGAAACCCAAGAAGATAAAAATATTACTGACCCAAAGGAGAGAGAACGTCTATACTGGCAATCTGATCACTTAAGACTCTTTGGTTTGGATTATGGCAAAAAACTAACTAAAGCAGGCTTTAAAGTCACTGAAAGCGAATTTATTAATGAGCTGAGTTCTGATTTAGTAGAAAGATACGCTCTGCCAAAAGGGGAGATTATTTACTTTTGTGAGAAATAATAGAAAAAGATCAAATAACTAAACTATTATATAATCATCTTTTACAAATTGATTTATAATCACACCATTGACAATTTTTTATTTCAACTGTTTGCTTAAAATCATTATTATTTATTTTCATAAGAACAGCCTCTAACTGAGACTCAAACTCATCAAGAACAGCTTGATCTATTTTAATAACCTCTGATATTCTGCTATTTATTCTCTTGCTTACTTTTAATAAACCTGCCTTTAAATTCTTAAAAGAGAAGTTTCCAGAAACAACATCTAAACCAATATAGCCAGGATGCATTTTTAAATACAAATATGAATACATCAACAACTGAAATGCTTTAGATTTCTTAGGGTTCTCAATTAATTCGTTAAACTCAGAAAAAAGAACTTCATTTTGATCAACCTTCCCCGTTTTATAATCAATTATTCTAAGTGTGTCACCTTCAAAATCTACTCTATCTACCTTACCACGCAACTTAAAGCTAACACCGTCAACAAGCAAACTAGAAAACAACTCAGACTCTTTCTCTATAATCTTTATCTTTTTATTAATCTTATTGGCCTCGGAAATTAATTTTTTCTCTAATCTTAAGAAGTTCTTAGTTAGTTTCTGTGAGATCTTCAAACTCAAATAGTTTTTTCCTTCCTTTACACCTTGCTCAGAAAGCATATCTACAAAATTATTTTCAATATCAATTAAGATATCATCTGTTTTATTAGCTATATACTTTTCTGTAATAAACCCTATTGGATAATTAGCCTCTAATGAATCATGAATTGCATTTCCCATAGTACTTGCATCAGCATATTCATCAACCTCTTCATCACCGTTTATATTTGCTAAATAATGATAATAAAACTGTAAACTACAATTATTATATTTATTTAATGCAGAAGGAGATACACCTTTAGAAGCCCAAGATCTTATCTTATCCTCTAACCCCTGATTCTTGATGATAATCTCATGAGAACTCTTAACTTCTAAATCAAAACCTTTATAAACATACTCTTTAATTTCTCCTTTGTATTCTGCTAAAAGCTGAACAATAAACCTACTCTTTTCTCCACTTCCAAAATCATCGGTTTCGGAATTATAAATCAAACTAACATTATCGGCTCTTTGTAATAATCTATAAAAATGATAGGAAAAAACGGCATCACTTTCTGAATAAGTAGGGAGAGTAAAATACCTCTTCATATCATAAGGAATAAAAGAATTAATAGACTTACCTTTGGGTAACTTCCCTTCATTTACACTTAGCATAATTACATTCTTGAAATCAAGTGTCCTGCTTTCTAAAATCCCCATTAACTGGACTCCTTTAAGTGGTTCTCCTTGAAAAGGAATAATTTCCTTAGCAACCAATTGCTGCATAATAACCTGAAGGGTCTTAAGCTCAAAGACAAAATCATTTTGAGCAAGCAAATTCCGCAAAACAATAATATTCTTAAAAAATAAACTTAATACTTCTGACTCAACAGTAGCTAACTTGCTTACCAAGGATTGTCTAAGATATCCAACTAATTGACTTAGTATATTAACAGCATCATTATTTGTTGTCCATACTTTGAATATATCAATTACAAAATCATTTGTAAATACATTTTTAATATTACTTTCACGTATAAAAACAATATTCTGTTTTACAATGAATTGCTTAAATTCTTCTATTTCTTTCTCATTTGCAATTTTTGCGAAATAGGCATGCTCAATAAGCACAATAACATCTTTATAGTAAAAAGCATTCTTCTTATATTTCTTTACATGAATCTGCATATTAAAAAGCGACTCAATAAAAGCAAAAAGAGGAGTACTACTGAGCGGACTACCCATAGTAACATTCAAGTGCTTCACTTCTGAAGGGAGATTATGTAATACAGGATAAAGAAGCAGCTCATCTGCTAAAACGATTGCAGTTCTACTATCTTCTAAATCACTCTTAGGCAATGATTTAATCACTTGTGCAGCAGCCTTTGATTGACTAATATTCTTAGGACAAGCAATGACATTAAAACTTTTCTTTTTCTCTTTGTAATAATCTCCCACTCCCTGAAAATCAATCTCTGACCATTTATCTCTTTGAACCCTCAAAAAACTACCTGCTTCATGCAATGGATTGTCATAATAGAACTTATCAGCATCCCAAAACACTCTAGCAATATTTTCTTTTTTTAGGAAATCTACAATAGCTTGCTCTGCCTTTGTTAATGCATTTAACCCAACAAACCATACTTTTTCCCATTTAATTTCTAAACTCTCAATATTCTCAACTGCTTTTTTATAAGCTAATCCTTGATATGCCAAATTTTCTTGCAAAAGAGAGCAAGTAAAATCATTATACCATTTAATCATTCCTTCAAAAAAACTTAAATAATCACTTTGTGCAGTAGTTAGATTCGGATCAGAAAAACTCCAATTTTCGACACCCCAATTTTCCAATTCCTTTACTTTAGAAAGATTAGTATAAATAGATTCCGCATCTACTAAAGCTCTATCAATCTCATTGAAATCGTGAAGCAATATATTGCTCCATTTTAAAAAATCATCAAATGTATCTTGCTTTTTAGGAGGATATTTAAGATAGGTTCTATAAAGACGGAATTGTAATGACATATTATCCAAAACCTTCAATGCTGATAAAACTTCGATAAAATCTTCAATAGAATAAAGGTCTGGAAGAAAAATAGGCTTATCAATTTTCTTTGACAAATAATGCTTGAAAAATACTGCTGCTCGCTTCGAGGGAAATACAATAGCTAGACTTTCCATATTATCTGGAAATTTTTCCAACAATCTATCAGCTATCTTTTCTAAAAAAGGAATCATAAACACACTACTTTTATATTTTTAGCAGTATAAATCAAGATCTTCTTAATATTACTTTTACCCATAAGCCTTAAAGCATTAGCATACTCTTGAACTTGACTCTCATCTTTACCCCTCTCCTTCCCTGTTTTATAATCAATAACAACAACTTGATCAGTAGTTTTTGAAAACAATAATCTATCAGGTATATAATTTCTACCATTACTCATTAAAATTTCTTTTTCATTTTTAACTTCCCAATCATGAGTGAAATAAGGTTTAATCTCAGAATGGTTTAATAATACAGTAATAACACTCTGCAATTTTTGATAATCTTCCTTTGTAAAAATTCCTAGCTTATACATCTGATCAATAACTTTATCTTTTTCATTAAAATAATTGATTTTAGATAAAACAAGATGCAATAACTTTCCCCAATCTCTTTTTGTATCGCTTTCTTCAGTATCCCATATCTCTGCAGCAGTATGCTTTAATGAAATTACATCTTGCCAATTTAACTTTTGGCGTTTTGTAATTAGAAAAGGTGTTTTAATATTCTGTTTAAACTGATGCATCATCTCTGAATCTCCAATAATAATTGGAAATCTAGCATTATATTTATACAAAAATGAATTCAAGTTCTCTTTGTATTCATAACCTTTTAAATTATTTGGAAGATACTTTGAAAAAATATACAATCGCTCCCTTGGACGCGTCATAGCAACATACAATTTATTTAAACTATCAAGCATGCTCATGTCTTTCTCCTTTTGATAATTATCTTTGAAATAAGAGGCCTTTAATTGTGAACTGGATCCTATTAAAGCAGCTGGCAACTTCTTGTTAAAATACGTTGAAGTATCTACCCAAATCTCAGAGCTTTTCTTTTTATCTTCCCAATTAAAAGGAATCATCACAACATCAAAAGCTAATCCTTTTGATTTGTGAATTGTCATAACCTGAACTGCGTCGGTTCCCTCAGGAACAACAATTGCCTCTTGATCAATTCTCTCCTCCCACCAATACAAAAAATCAGATATACCACTTCCTTTTTTTCCTACATATGATAAAACTAAATCTAAGAAAAAGGTTAAATAAACATCATCTTCAAAATGAAACAACCTAATAATTTGCTCCACCAAATCATATAATGGCTCTTGTAAAAGCAAATATCTATTAATATAAATATTTGCTCTTTTCAATACTTCAAGAAATCCTTTTGAGGATTTAATTTGGAGATGAATCTGATGTAAATCTTCATTAGAAAAATAACACTTCCATAAATACTCTGCAATGACAACTTTCGCAATGTCATCACT
>MDSW01083751.1_pt1 | contig 10556 bp, 10 predicted proteins | sample 811171 | NCBI WGS metagenome assembly MDSW01 (sample SAMN05326641, study PRJNA326480) | marine metagenome | isolation source: seawater | place: Atlantic Ocean: North West | collected 2012 | reverse complement strand
CTGATAGAGTATGTTTTTTTAATGAAGGTAAAATTTTTGAGCAAGGTCCACCAGAAGAGCTATTTGGAGACCCAAAAAATGAGAGAACAAAACAATTTTTACATGCAGTTCTTGATGCAAATTAAAAATTGATATATTTCTAAAGATTAATAGTTATGATGATTAAATGGATCAAAGATTTATTTCCAATTTGTAGGTCTCTTACTGGAGCTGGTACAAGAAAAACTTTATCATATTTTGAAAAAATAAATCCTGAGTTAAAAAGAATTAAATTCAAAAGTGGTCTTAAGGTTTTCGATTGGGTGATACCATTAGAGTGGAACATTAAAGATGCTTTTATAATGAAAAATGGAAAAAAAATTGTAGATTTTAAAAAAAATAACTTACATGTTGTGGGATACTCTAAACCTATAAATAAAATTCTTGAAAAAAAAGAGCTTATTAAAAAATTATATTCAGAAAAAAAAAGACCTAACGCTATCCCATACGTTACATCATATTATAGAAAGGATTGGGGTTTTTGTATAACTGAAAAACAAAAAAAAATTTTAAAAAAAGGAAAATATAAAGTTTTTATTAACTCAAATTTTACGAAAGGTAATTTAGATTGTAGTCACGCATTAATTAAAGGTAAATCAAAAAAAGAAATTTTTTTTAGTAGCTATGTTTGTCATCCGTCAATGGCGAATAATGAATTATCGGGCCCATCTTTACTTAATGCAATTATGCTTAATCTAAAAAAAAAATATAAAAAAAATCATTACTCATATAGATTTTTTATTGGTCCGGAAACTATAGGTTCAATTTCATATTTATCTAGATATAAAAAAATATTGAAAAAAATGTTATTTGTGGGTTTAATTTATCTTGTGTTGGAGATGAACGTCACTACAGTCATATTTACTCAAGAAATGGAAATACAATAGCGGATGAGTCTTTATCATCTGCAATTTTTCACTTTAAGAATAAAAAATCTTATAGTTTTTTAGATAGAGGTTCAGATGAAAGACAGTATTGTTCCCCTGGTATTGATTTACCTTTAGCAACATTTTGTAAAAGTAAATTCGGTGAATTTCCAGAATATCATACATCAGATGATAATCTTAAATTAGTAACAAAAAAAGGTTTGGAACAATCATTGGAGGTATTTAATAATATAATTGATGCTTTTGAATTAGGTAGCGTCCCATTGAATAGAAATTTTTGTGAGCCAAATTTGGGTAAAAGGAATTTATATCCTTTAATTTCAAAAAAAGGTAGTTATTTACAAACTAAAATAAGACTAAACCTTTTAGCCTACGCGGATGGTAAAAATAATTTGTTCACAATTTCAAAAAAGATAAATACACCTCTAGAGAAAGTAATAGAGGAATATAAAATATTGTTAAAAGAAAATTTACTTAAAAGAAAATATCTTTAAAAAGATTATTTTATTTCTATTTTATCTGGTTCTTCTATTGGTTCTGTTGAAGGATTTAATTCCATACCGGTTGGAGTAATAGTTTGTGGCATTGCAGTAAACTGTGAGTCTGGGTTATCTTCTGTTTCTCTTACTTTCATTCTATGAATTGCAAAAATTCCTATAATAGAATGAAAAATTATTAAAAATATAAAATAACCATTAGAACCTATTAAATCCATAAATATTGAACATATGAAAGGCCCACTTATTGCTCCTAGACCAAAAGCAAATTGTAGACTAGCTCCAGCTGCAACAAATTTTTCTTTTGAGATAAAATCATTAGTGTGTGCAAAAATAATTGCAAACATAGGTAGACTACAAAAAGAAAATAAAATTAAAAATATATAAAACCATAACTTAGAAGTGCCAAGGTCTCCTGGTAAATACATTTGTCTTGAAGCAAAAATTGCACAAAGTGCAAAAAAAGCAGCACCAAAAGTTGTATAGATAATAACAAGTCTTCTATCAAATCTATCTGATAATTTTCCAATTGGAAATTGTGCTATAGCACCAGATATTGCTAATAAGAATGTTACAACTGAAATTTCAAATATAGTAAAATTCATTGATGTTGCATAAACTGCCAGAAGGGAAAATAAAGCTGATTGTACAGTACCATAAAAAAGTGAACCTATCATTCCCAAAGGTGATGTTTTGTAAAGTTCTTTTAGTGTCATACCAGTAATTTTTTTGAAAGTAGGAGCTTTTCTTTTAGTTAATAGAATTGGTATTAAAGCAAGTGACATAAATAAAGAAACTAAAATAAAAGGTTGAAAATTTTCAGGTTTACTAAAATTTAGAAAAAACATTCCGATTGCCATAGAACCATAAAGTACAATCATATAAATTGATAAAACACTCCCTCTATTTTTATTACTTGCTCTATCATTCAACCAACTTTCAGCAATCGTATAAATAGAAACCATACTAATCCCAGTTATGACTCTAAGAATAAACCAGGTCAAAGGATGAATAAAAATAGAATGCATTAAAATAACTATTGAAGCGATAGATGCAAATGCAGCAAATACTCTTATATGACCGACTCTTAAAATAAAATTTGGAATTATTTTTGCACCTATAAAATAACCAACATAATAACCAGAAAGCATAAATCCTGTTGCTACAAGACTAAATTCTTCTTGTACCGCTCTTACTCCTAATAAAGATCCTTGAAAACCATGAGCTAACATTATCAAACCCATTCCTAAAAATAGTGCCCACGAATTTTTTAAAATTTTATCCATAAAAATACTTATTTGTTTGTCATCTAGTCTTAAATAAAGACTTAATTGTGACAGGCTTATAGTTTTTTAAGCTTCAAAAATGAGTGTATTGCAATAGTCACAACTATTACTAAACCTCCTTGTAAAGCTTCTATGCTAGGCTGTTCTTTAATTATTAACCATACCCAGATTGGACCAATAATTGTTTCAAGTAAAAAAAATAGATTTACTTCTTCAGCAGGAATAAATCTTGGTGCAATTGTGACCAATACAAACGGTATTGCAACACACATAACAGCCATTAAGGGAATTATTACAAGGTCTTTTTCAACTAGAGCAAAGCTTTCAACGAAGAAAAAAGCAAAAATTGCAACACAAAGTTTTCCTATAACAGCAGAAGGAACTAGGTCCCTATCTTTTGCAAATCTAGCAAGAACTGCATTACAAGCTAAACCAAAAGCAGTGATTAAACCAAAAATATCACCATAAAAGTTACCTAACTTTATTGAGTCTTTAAAAATATAAGTAACAGCACCAAAAGTAATGATAATTGCTAACCAAGTTTTTCTATCTGGTATTTCTTTTAAAAATAAAGCTCCTAATATTGCAGAAATCATAGGTGCCATAGCTATCATTACTAAAGTATTAGCAACATTTGTATTTTGAATAGAAATTATAAAAGTAATATTACAAATAGAAAAACTGATAACATAAAAAATACCTGGATAACCGATATTAAATAGAGCTTTTAAAAGATTACTTTTATAAAAAAATAAAAGACCTATCAAAACAACTATAAAAGGAATGGCACCTCTATAAAAAAGCATTCCCCAGGTTTCAATATTAGATAATCTAATCAAAAGAGAATCAGGTGTAATAAACATTACAGCTATAAAAGCTAACAATGAACCTTTTTGTTGGTTATTAAGATTATTCAAACTTTTAAGCCTTTCCAAAAAATTTTAGCTAAATTTATTTTTGATAAATCGTAATAAGTTTTTAACCCTGTAGGAGATGTAACATTGATATCACCATTTAATTTTTCATCTATAAAATCTATACCTGCAAAGTAAATATTTTTATGTTTAAGATCTTTTGCAATAATATTAGAAATCATTCTCTCAATTTTAGTCGGTTTAGCTATGATAGCTTTAGCTCCTTTGCTCAAGTTGCTAAGGAATGAATCTTTTTTAGGAATTCTTGAAATCGCTCCGCAAATTTTTCCATTAATTAACCATATCCTTTTATCACCATATTTTATTTTATATAAAAATTTTTGACACATTATATGACCATGTTTTTTTATAAAATTAGATATTAGTTTGGTTTTAAAAGATCCTTGAATCAAGTGAATATTATTGCCACCATGACCATGAATAGGTTTAATAATTATTTTTTTATTAATTTTATAAAATTTTTTAATTTCTTGTAAATCTCTAGTAAAAATAGTTTTAGGCATATATTTTTGAAAAAAAGGAGAGTACAGTTTTTCAGATACATTTCTAATTGCTGTTGGATTATTAATTATTTTAACTCTATGTTTAATTTTGTCTAAAATATATGTTGTTGAAATATATTCTAAATTAAATGGAGGATCTTGTCTTATAAGTATAAATTTACACTTTAGTAAATTAAGTTTGGCATATTTAATTATTTTATAAAATTTTTTACTTGAATAATTAAATTTAACAAAAAAACCTTTGGCAATAACGTCTTCATCTATTATTGATAAATTTTTTGGTTCGTAATAAAAAATTTTATATTTTTTGTTTTGAACTTCTTTTGCTAGAAATATGCTGGTATCAGTTATTGGATTAAGTTTTTGAGGATGATTCCCTTGAATAGCAATAATTTTATTTATCATACAAATCGTTTAAATTTTCTTTTTTAGAAAATTTATCAATCATATGATCAGCATTAGTTGTCTTATTTTCAATTATTTTTTCTAAATGTTTTAAATAGTTGGATTCATTGTATCCGCCTTTTCCAATTATATCTCTTTTATTAAGTCCTTTTCTAGAAATCTCTATTAATAGAGACGCCCAATGGAATAAATCTTTACCCATAAGTTGAGTATTAAAACCTTTTTTTGGTGCTTCTAAATAGGCATTAATAATTTTATCTTTATTCCATGTAGAAATTAATTCAAAAGTTTCATCTAAATTTGCATATAAAATTCCAGTATTAAATGCAGGTCCAGCGCATAAGCAGTCCCACCCACAAGCATCCATTGACCTTAGCTCAATATATTTTTTAAGTCTGTTTTCTGTAAATATTGTGCTTAAGTGAGCACTTAAATCTCTTTCTGTAGGAAGTTTATTTTCTATTTCTTTAATTTTTCCAGCCATAAACTCTGAAAATAGATAATTATTTCCCGAAATATATCCTTCATTTTTTTTTATAAAAAGTAAGGGAAACTTCATTACAAAATCTGCATATTTTTCAAAATTCATATTATCTAAAAAAAATTCAGGTAAACCACCTCTTGAAGTGTTTTGCCAGACTTTAGATCTATAAGAAAGATAGTTACTATTTTTTTTTTCTACTATTGCTGAGTTAGAAAATAATGCAATTGAAATAGGAACAATTGAATTAATTACTTTAAATTTTTTTATAAAATCTTCTTCAGAATTATAGTCTATGTTTAATTGTGTTCCACAAGTTCGGTACATCATGTCTAAACTTAATGAACCACCAGAAGGCATATCTTTTGTCATGATTTCATATCTTTGTTTAGGATTATTTGGAACTTCCGAAATTTTAGATATTGGATCAAACCCCGCACTTACAATTTCTATATTTAGTCTTTTTATAACTTGTTTAAGTTCAAATAAATAATCTTGTGATTCCGAACATGCTTCATGAATATTATTTAACTGATCACCTGAAAGTTCTATCTGATTTCCTGGTTCTAAAGTAATACTTTTACCACCTTTTTTTAGTCCAATAATATTTTTACTTTCTAAAATTGGTTTCCAGCCAAATTCATATAAACCCTCAAACATCTTAAGAATTTTCTGATAATCAACTCTTTTATTAGTATTTAAATCAAATAAAAATTTTTCGTGCTCAATACCAATCTTAAAATTATTTACATTTTTTAATCCGGACTGAAAATATTTGATTATGTGATCTTTTGAAGTTATCATATTATATAATCATAGTAATATGTTATAATCATTTGATTCGCAATTATAACTTATGATTAAACAACTATCATCAAATGAAATTAAAGAATATTTAAAAACAGATTCAAAAAAAGTACTGCTCGATGTAAGAACTGAGGAAGAATGGAGTATGTTTGGTAAGCCAGATGGAGATAAATTGGGCCTAAAAACTTATTTCTTAACGATTAAAGATGAAAATTTTATTCAAGAGTTTAGTAAACTAAAAATTAGTAAAGATTCTGAAGTTTTTACTTTGTGTAAAATCGGTCAAAGGTCACAGTTTGTTGCTGAATTATTAGAAAAAGATAATTATAGTTGTGTAAATATTTCTGATGGATTTGATGGATGGCAGTTTTCAAATTTACCTTGCTTATAATTTAAGAAGTGTAAGGTTTTCTTTCAAATATTTTTCTAATTAATGGATCAAAATCTTTAAGTGTTAAACTTTCAAAATTAGGATCAAAAGATTTTTGGTCCCAACTTTCACAAAAATTTATTGTATCTTGGTAATATTCATGCCCTTTGTATTTTTCTCTTTGATTTCTATCTCCACCTAAGTGGTGTACATAATAGTATGTCTGAAACTCACCATGTTTTTCCACTATCCAACGTGTTTTTTCACTAACATAAGGTTTAAGAACGGTTGCAGCATACTCAGCATGATTTAAGGGGGCCAACTCATCTCCAATGTCATGTAATAGGGCCGCCACTATCATTTCTTCACTCGCTCTATCTTTAAGAGCCCTAGTTGCTGTTTGAAGCGAATGTTCTAATCTAGTTATTTTATAACCCTCTATACTAGAGTTTAGCCTGCTCATAAAATTTATTATTCTATCAGCGGTTCCTTTAATGTATTCTTTTTCATGCTTATCCAATAATAAATAGTCTTCTTTAGAACCATTTTTCATTTCTGTGAACTTTACAGTACTCATCTTAATTACTTGAAGCCGTGCTTAATAAAGAAAGTTGAGTTACTTTATCATCTCCCAACTCATCAATTGGTTTTATTGGATAATCACCTGTGAAATAGTGATCAGTAAGTTGTGGGTAAATTTCATTTCTTCTTTCAAAACCCATAGCTTTATACATTCCTTCAATAGATAAAAATTTTAATGATTTAGCACCAATGTATTCACGTATTTCTTCATTAGTTTTGTTTGCTGCTAAGAGCTCCTTTTTTGTGGGTGTATCTACACCATAAAAATCAGGATATCTTATTTCTGGACAAGCAATTCTTACATGAACTTCTTTTGCACCAGCATCATAAAGCATTTTTACTATTTTATGAGATGTAGTTCCTCTTACTAATGAGTCATCAATTAAAATAATCTTTTTATTTTTAATAGATGTTTTATTCGCATTTAATTTCAATTTTACACCTAAACTTCTTATTTTTTGACTGGGCTCAATAAAGGTTCTGCCAACATAATGATTTCTAATTAAACCTAATTCGAAATTTTTACCTATGAATTGAGAGTAGCCAAGAGCAGCAGCATTGCCAGAATCTGGAACTGGGACTATAATATCAGCATCAACATCTGTTTCTTTAGCTAGTTCAATACCAAAATTTTTTCTATATTCGTAAGCAGATTTACCATTTAAAATACTGTCAGGCCTTGCAAAATAAATATATTCAAAAACGCAAGGTCTAGCTTTTTTTATTGGGAATGGTTTGATACTTTTTAGTTCATCACCTTCTACGTAAACAACTTCACCATTATCTACATCTCTAATATATTTTGCACCTATAATATCTAGAGCACAGGTTTCAGATGTAAAAACATAAGAATTTTTTATTTTCCCAATAACTAAAGGTCTTATTCCAAAAGGGTCCCTTACTCCAATAAGTGTACTTTGATTAAGCATTACAAGAGCATAACCTCCTTGTATTTGAAATAATGCATCCACAATCTTGTCAATTGTTTTTTTTCTCTTTGATTTTGCTATTAGTTGGACAATTGTTTCAGTATCTGATGTTGTATGAAAAATAGCACCATCTTCGACTAGTTTTTTTCTTAAGGTAATTGAATTAGTTAAATTACCATTATGCGCAATACCTAGTCCACCTGCATTAGTATCTGCAAAAAAAGGCTGTATATTTCTTAAGGTATTTTCTCCTGTAGTACTATATCTATTATGACCAATAGCATAGTTTCCAGTCAAATTTTTTAATACTTTTTCTTTATTAAAGTTGTCACCAACCAGGCCGAATCTTTTTTCTGAATGATATTTTTTTCCATCAAACGAAACAATACCACAACCTTCTTGACCCCTATGTTGAAGAGCATGTAAACCCAAAGCAGTTAAAGCTGAAGAGTCAGGACTATTGCTAATACCAAAAACTCCACATTCTTCGTTAAGTTTAGGATTATAGTTCTTCGATTTTTTCTTTAGTATCTTTGTAATTTTTTTCATCTGGGAATTCTTTAATAAGATATTTACTACCTTTTTCAACGTATGGAAAGGTTAAGGATTTATCAAGATTTAATGGCCATTTATTATGATTATATATAATACTTATAGTTGAAAAAATGCATACGCTGATAATATAACTTCTAAAAAAACCAAAAAGGAATCCAAACATAGTATCGATATTGCCAAGACCAGAATAACTTACAGCTCTACTAATACCTTTATTTATCATTAATATAATAAAAACTACTAAAGCAAAAATTCCAATTCCTAAAATAATATCTAAAATATATTCATTATCAATAATATCTTCTACATATGGTTTAGCTTTTGGAAATATGATTATTGTAATTACATAAGCTAGAAGCCATTTTGAGGCAGCAAGAACACTCAAAACAAATCCTTTTCTATAACATTTAATTAAAGATAAAATAGTTATTGTTAAATATATTAAATCAAACAAAGTAATGGCTTCATAAAAATACTTAAAGGTATCAATCATTTATTAATTCATTTTGAAAAGGTTTGATAATCAAAATAAGTGATGGAAGTAATGTTAACACAGATATCATAGCTAGGAGCATCGCAATACCTGTAAATATCCCAAAATAAATAGTTGGTATAAATTTAGAAAATATTAGTATTGAAAAACCAAAGACAATAGTTATAGAAGTATTTAATATTGCAACACCCACTGTGGAGTGACATAATTTTAAAGTTTTCTCATAATTATTATTTTTAGTAAATTCTTCTTTAAATCTATAAATATAGTGAATACTATTGTCTACAGCGATTCCAATTGTAATAGCAGCAATAGTTATAGTCATCATATCTAGCGGTATCCCTAACAGCCCAATTATTCCTAATATAAAAAAAGCTGCAATAAAATTTGGCACTACACCAATTAAAGATAGTTTAATATTTTTAAATAAAATAAAAAACATAGAAAATATACCAATCATAACCAAGCCTAAAGTAAGTATTTGAGATTTAAATAAACTTTGTAGAAGATTATTAAATAATATTAGCACTCCTGCTAGTTTATACTCATCATCTTTAAGTTTAAGTTTATTTTTAAGATCATAATTAATTTTTTTTATTAATTCATTTCTTCTTAATCCTTCTTGAGAGTCTTTAATTCTTAAACTAATTCTTGCTTCATTATCTTTGATTGAAATATAAGGGTCAATAATTTCTTTTTTAATAGAGTCTGGAATTTTAGAATATAAAACTCCCATTTCTAAAGTACCAAGAGGTTTATCATTATTTAATTTTGTTGCTACTTCGATAATAGATGAAAAAGATAAAACTTTACCAACAGGCTGTAAACTATCTAAGTAATTATGGACTTTCTCAATTTTATCAATTTTATCTTTAGTAAACCAGTATTTTTCATCATCACTATCTTCATCCTCATCCCAATCATCAAATTCATCATCTTCATCTACTATTTTTGAATTTTTTATTTCTTTATTTCCAAATCTTATAATTACTTCTAGTGGTGTAGTGCCACCTAATTTTTCATCTATAAGTTTCATTCCTTTATAGATCTCAGTATTTTTATTAAAATAGTTTATAAAGCTATTTTCAACTTCAAGACGACTTATCCCAACTATACTTAAAATAATTACTAATATTGTGGTAAAAAAAACAATATTTTTATTATTAATTGAAATATTTCCAAAAAAAGAAGTAATCTTAGAATTATTATCTTCTTCAATTTTTATATTATGATTAGAAAAAAAATTTAATAAAGTAGGAAGTAAAGTAAATGTAATTAAAAAAGATGTAATTAAACCTAGTGTCATCATCCACCCAAAATCAATAATAGGTTTAATTTCACTAAAAACTAATGATAGAAAAGCGCATATTGTAGTAAGTACCGTATAGAGTATAGGCCAAAACATTTTTTTAGTGGTCATCGATATAATTTCAAAGTTTTTTAAATCTGGAAAATCATTTTTTAATTGTAAAAAACGTGTGCTCATATGAATATTCATTGCCATTGTTAAAATTAACATTAAAGCAATAAAGTTTGATGATATTACAGTTACTTTCCAACCTAAAAGACCAAGAAGCCCAGTCATTATTAGTACTGAAAAAAAACAACTGCTTATAGGAATTATAATCCAGATTAATTTTTTAAATACAAACCAAAGAGTAACCATGATAAATAAGAGAACACCTAAACCAAATACTATAATATCACTTTTTATAAATGACATCATGTCGTCAGCTATCATGGGGATACCTCCAAGATGTATTTTTCCTATATCTTCATAACTTTTT
>MDSW01077817.1_pt1 | contig 10559 bp, 8 predicted proteins | sample 811171 | NCBI WGS metagenome assembly MDSW01 (sample SAMN05326641, study PRJNA326480) | marine metagenome | isolation source: seawater | place: Atlantic Ocean: North West | collected 2012 | reverse complement strand
CCTTAAGATATTTTTCTTAACTCCAAAATCAATAGCGACGATGAGTTTGTCATCTTTTACCTCCTGATAATTAGGCCAAGTGCCCTCTTCCCAAGAAAAGGAATTTTTAGTCGAAACTTTTTTAGCAAGATCAAGCCCCTCTAAACCACTAAAGTCATTAAGAGCTTTCTGAGCTGTTGACAAGGAACTTTTATCTCCGGGTGAGATGCATGCTTTTAACGATCCATGGTCTCTTAGCTTTGCAGTTAACGCTCGTGTATTTATATTTGAAATTCCAATAGTTTTTTTTGATTTTAGAAAACTTTCGAGAGATTGTGTTGCTCGCCAATTACTATAATGATTTGGCAAATCCTTTATGACAATTCCCGAAGCGAAAATACTATCAGATTCATTATCTTCATCATTTATTCCAGTGTTACCAATGTGAGGATGAGTAAAAGCTATAATTTGTTTAGCATATGATGGATCTGTAATAATCTCTTGATAGCCTGAGATAGAGGTATTGAAAACAATTTCTCCAACTGATATCTCCTTAGCACCAAAGCCAGTACCTTCAATAAGAGAACCATCCTCAAGGATTAAAACAGCTGGAAAAGACACTAAATTTTCTCCTTAATAAAGTGAGAAAAGAAAGCAAATAATTGTGAAAGTTTTGAATTTAATGAGCTAAAATTATGCGCTGACATTAAAAGGATACTTTATATTGATATGTTCTTTAGGTCTATAAAATTTTTAAAAAAATGAGTATAAATTTAAAAAATTCTGAACAAATATCTAAGATGCAGATTGCAGGCAAATTAGCAGCAGAAGTTATAGAAATGATTGAACCATTTGTGGTTCCTGGAGTCAGCACTGAGGAACTGGATAATAGATGTTACGAATTCATTGTAAATCAGCAAAAAGCAATACCAGCAAATATTGGTTACAACGGATTTGAGAAAACTATATGTTCAAGCATTAATCAAGTAATTTGTCATGGCATTCCATCTGAAAAGAAAATTCTTAAAAACGGAGATATTATTAACATCGATGTGACGGTTATACGTGATGGATGGCATGGAGACACATCAAAGATGTTCTTAGTTGGAAAGACGCAACCTCATAATGAAAGGTTGGTTAAAGTAGCCCAAGAATGCTTGTATAAGGCAATTGATGTGGTTAAGCCAGGCGCACATCTAGGTGATATAGGCGCTGTGATACAAGAGCATGCTGAGAAAAATCACTATTCAGTTGTTGAGGACTATTGTGGCCATGGAATTGGAAGGGTCTATCATGAGGATCCTCAAGTTCTGCATTATGGTAAATTTGGAAGAGGAATTGAAATTCAAGAAGGCATGTGTTTTACAATTGAGCCCATGATCAATCAGGGTTCAAAATATACAAAAATTCTCAGCGATGGTTGGACTGTTGAAACAAAAGATGGAAGAAATTCTGCCCAATGGGAACATACTCTTGCGGTGACCTCATCTGGCGTAGAAGTTCTTACAAAGCGGCGTGAAGAATCCTTTTGATCAAACCACTAGAAAAAATAAATCTTGAATTTGAAAAAAATTTTCAAGCTATTTTTAATACGCCAAAATTAACTCAAAAATACTTAAATCAGAGATCAGATATATTTGATGAATTAATTATTGATGAGTTTTTAAAGAGAAAACTTGAAAATGATTTTGCAATAGTCGCTTTGGGGGGTTATGGTCGACGAGAACTATATCCCTCTTCTGATATTGACCTATCAATAATCCAGTTAACAAAAAAAACTAAAAAAATTGACGATGTTAGGGATTTTATTGGATGGCTTTGGACTCTCAAAGTAAAAATAGGTCATTCAGTAAGAACCATAAAAGATATTGATAAAATTACTAAATCTGATTTAAAAGAGTTTACCTCTTACCTTTCAAATCGGGTCATTTATTGTCATAGGAATAATATTAATGATTTAAATCAAAATTTAAAAAAAATATCTTCTAATTGGAATAAAACTAAATTTTTCAATGCAAAGAAATTAGAGCAACAGAGAAGATATCAATCTTTTGACTCAACAGAATTCAGCCTTGAGCCAGATTTAAAAGAATCACCAGGATGCTTAAGGGATTTTCAAACTGCTTTGTGGGTTCTGGAACATTGCTTTGAAATAGAAAAACTAGAAGATTGTATAAAAATTAAGCTTTTTAAAAAAATAGAAATTAAAAATGTTAAAAAATCATATGATCATATTAAATCTTTAAGATACATATTGAACTTAAACAACCACTCAAATCGAATAAGTTTTGAGAATCAACTTTTGCTAGCAAAAAAATCAAAACTGAAGTCCTCAAAAAAATCTTCAGCTGTTGAAAAGTTTATGAGAACCTTTTTTTTGCATGCATCCAATCTTTCAGATTTTAATGAATTAGTTTTTCAAGCCTATGAAGATCAGTTAACTATTCTTAAAAGATCATATTCTAGAGATTTCTATATTTTCAAGGACCGTTTAGGGATATCTGATCGAATTAATCTGGTTAAAAAGCCTGAATTTATTCTTGAAAGTTTGAAAAAAGTTGGGAAGTTAAAAAAAATTAATGGTTTAGATTTTAAATCAATCAAGAAAATTAAATCAGCTCTATCTCAAATTGATCCAAATTATTTTCTATCTCCACAAGCTGGAAACCAATTCATTGATATTTTAAAGTCAACAACAAACCTTTCAACAATCCTAAAAAAACTTAAGCAGTTGGGCCTATTAAGACTTCTGATTCCTGAATTTGGGGAAATCGAGGGTCAGATGCAGTTTGATATGTTTCATATTTACACAGTCGATGAGCATACTTTTAAGGTGGTTCGAAACATGAGACAAATGCAGATTGGAAAAGTGGATGAGGCTCTGAAAATTGAACATGAGTTAATAAACAAATTGCCAAAAATTGAACTTTTATATCTTGCTGGCATATTTCATGACTTGGGCAAAGGAAAGGGAGGTAATCATTCTGAGATAGGTAAAAAAATGGTAAATCAGTTTTGCAGAAGACTTAACTTTTCAATTCATGATACTGAGTTGTTATGTTGGCTGGTGAAAAATCATCTATTTATGTCTTCTATTTCTCAAAAAACCGATGTGCATGATCCTGAAACCATAGATAATTTCATCAAGAAAGTAGACTCAACTGAAAAACTGAATTACTTATATATGCTCACAATCAATGATATCCGTGGAACCAATCCTAATTTATGGAATTCTTGGAAACATGACTTATTAAAGCAGCTGTTTATGTCATCTCGGAAAAAATTAAATTTAGAAGAAAGGCAATCAAATCATTCAATCATTAAAGAGAGAAAATTAAGGTCGATACAATCAATACCTGGTGATAAAAATGAATTTTTAATTAAAGTTTGGGATCAATTGTCAAATACTTATTTCTCAAAATATCAAATTCAACAACTTTCAGATCAAGCAAAGATAATTGCAAGCTCAAAAGGAAAAACATCAATACTTATCAAAAGCAGAAAGAACTTAATCGAGATCTTTATCTTTACTTCAAACCAACCAGGTCTATTCTTTAAAACTGTTCAGAGCTTTGAACATCTATCAATTGAAACTATCGACTCAGATATTCACACAACTAATGATGGATTGTATGCATTGAATACTTTTATATGTAAGCATAAAGTTCTTGGTGGAAACTTAATACAAAGAGACATACAAAATATTCAGAAAAAAATTATAGCTGCGATTGACTCTGAAACCCCAAAATCAGCTGCCAAAGCTAAAACGAAAACTAAAAAAGTCTTTGAGTATCAAACTAAGGTTCGTATAACTGATTCTTCAATAAAAACTATCAGCCTCATAACATTAGAAACATTAGATAAACCAAATTTACTTTCAGAGGTTGCAAAAATATTCTTAGATCATGGCGTCAGTATTGATTCTGCTAGAATAACAACACTTGGTGAGAAAGTTGAAGACAACTTTACAGTTACTGACGAAAAGACAAAATCAGCAATTAACAAAAATAAAGCACAGCAGATACAAAAAAAATTAATAAGTCTCTAGAACTTCAATATAAATAGAGACCTAATATAATAGCCCTATGAATAAATTTCCTTTAATTGGAGTTGGTATTACAACCAAAGGCAAATCTGGCAAGACGTTGGATGCGCATTTTCCATTTATTTTGTTTCAAAATGGTGAAAATAAGTTTGATAAGCATTTTCAGCAATGTAATGACTTAATGAAAAATGATCTGATGCATATAGAAAACATTAATTTACTAGAGGTTGATGACGAAGAATTTAATAACTCTTTTTCTAACTTAGAAACGAATAAAATCATTGCACTATGTAGAATTTCAGAGGATAAACCAATAAATAGTATTGAAGAGGCATACTTAAAACTACATCTAATTTCTTATAAATTTTTCCTTCCAAATTCTTTAAATCTTGAGAATTTATTTGATAATTTAGAAAATGTTGCTTGGACCAACCAAGGACCAATTGAGGTTGAGGGGATTGAAAAGGAAATTCTTCTAGCTAAGCGCACTAATCAATCTCTTGAGATCAAATCAGTAGATAAGTTTCCTCCTCTAACCGATTACATTATTCCGCCCGGTGTTAGAATTGCTGATGCAAGCAGAGTTAGACTGGGTGCATATCTTAGTGAGGGCACAACCGTAATGCATGAAGGTTTTGTCAATTTTAATGCTGGCACCTTAGGAGCTGCAATGATAGAAGGAAGAATTTCTGCAGGAGTTCTTGTAGGAAAAAATTCTGATTTAGGCGGTGGATGCAGCACCATGGGAACTCTTTCAGGAGGCAATAATATCAAAATCTCTATTGGTAAGAATTGTCTCTTAGGTGCCAATTCTGGATTAGGAATCCCAATAGGAGATAATTGCATTATAGAGGCTGGGCTTTACATTACTGGCGGTTCAAAAGTTACTAGATTTTCTAAAAATAATGAACCTGAATCAATCGTAAAAGCATCACAGCTGGCTGGTGAGGATAACCTATTATTTATTAGAAATTCTCAAAGTGGAGCCATTGAAGCAAGAATTAATCCAAAATCTATTGCTTTAAATGAAACGCTTCACAAAAATTAAAAATCTATGTCTGCTTTAAAATTAGCTCAATCACTCATTCAAATAAAATCTGTCTCGCCCTATGATGAAGGCTGTTTTGATCTAATTGAGACAGCGCTAGTACCAATTGGGTTTGAAATTGAGAGAGTACCTGAGCTTAACTGTGAAACATTGTTAGCAAAATTTGGAGATTCAGGAAAAGTATTTTGCTTCCTAGGACACACAGACATAGTTCCTTCAGGGCCTGAGGAGGAGTGGATATCTCCTCCATTTGAAGCAAAAATTATTAATGGAGAGCTTATAGGGAGAGGGGCAGCTGACATGAAAGGTAGTGTTGCTGTATTTATTGAATCTGTGAAAAATTTTTTAAAAGATCATCCAAAGCCTAATTTTCAAATCTGGATAATGTTAACAAGCAATGAAGAAGGTGAGCCCGAAGATGGAAAAATTGATACCTTAATCAATTCATTAGCTGCTCAAAATAAGTTTATTGATTATTGTTTGGTGGGTGAGGCAAGTTCCTCTGAAAGTGTTGGAGATGTTCTAAGGATTGGCAGGAGAGGATCTTTAAGCGGAAATCTTAAATTAATTGGCAAACAAGGCCATGTTGCATATCCACAAAAAGTATTGAGTCCAATCCTAGAAGCAGGTCCAATTATAAATGAACTCATGCAAACCGAATGGGATGAAGGCAATAAATTTTTTGACCCAACCTCTTTTCAGATTTCAAATATAGAATCTGGAACTGGTGCTTCAAATGTTGTGCCCGGAAGCTTAAAAATGTTGTTTAATTTTAGATTTTCCCCAGAATCAACAGCGGAATCTTTAAAAGATAGATTTACTAAGATTATTAGCAAGTCAAAATGTGAATTTGAAATTGAGTGGACGTTAAATGCAAATCCCTATTTAACAGAAAAAACTGATCTTCTCTCAATTATACAAACGGCTTTAAAAAAAATTAATGGGAAGGAAGCTGAGGTTAATAATGGGGGTGGTACATCAGACGGAAGATGGGTTGCTCCTTCAGGCGCAGAAGTGATTGAGCTTGGACCTAAAAACGCAACTATTCATCAAATTGATGAAAAAATATCTTTAAAAGATTTAGATAAACTTCAAGAAATTTATCAACAAATTCTTTTAGAAACTAATAATACAATTAATTAGTCGGTCTGCTCTTTTGCAGTTTTTATAACAAAAGATAAGACAATCAATGCAAAAGCTATGATCAAGTAATATTGAATCATAAATTCAAAAATTGGTGAGATTGTCTCTAGGCCTCCATCAAGTGCCTCTCCACCAAGCAGTCCGGCAAGAACCCCTCCTATTGCGCTTGCTAGGAACCAAAGGCCAAACATTTGACCCATATATCGCTTGGGACCATATCGAGAAAAAGCCGATAAACCAATTGGAGATAAGGCTAGTTCACCCCATGTTTGCAAAAGATAAGTTAATAAAAGCCACTGCATCCCAACTGGAGATGACTCAAGTGCAATTTTTACTGCAATAATCATCACAAAAAAACTAAGGGCCATAAACAAAAGTCCAATTGCAAATTTTAATGGCAATGACGGATCTAAATTTCTTCTTGCTAATTGAGCCCAAATTCCTGCAAAAATAGGAGCAAAAAGCACCACGATTACTGGATTTGCAAATTGCAACCACCCTACCGGAATCTCATATCCTAAAATTGCTAAATTTGTGTAATCTCTGGCAAAAATATTCAATGAGCCTGCAGATTGATCGAAACCAGACCAAAAGGCCGCAGCACCTATAAAAAGTAAAAATAACAAAATTAAGTTTTTTCTTTCCTTAGCATTTAGTCCTGCAAAAATAAAAAGATATAAAAAATATAAACCAGCAATAATCGTAAGAAAATATGCAAATTGTTCTGCAAAAAATCTCGGGTCGATAGCAAAAAACCCTAGCAGGCCTGCTCCAATAACTGCAAACATTCCTATCAGGGAAACTTTCAAGTAATTTGTATACTTTTTACGTTTTTCATCTGACATTTCATTAGGATGCATGCCTGCGTCACCTAATAAATTTCTATGTTTGATATATTGTATAACGCCAAATGTCATTCCAATCCCTGCCGCGCCGAAACCCCAATGCCAACCTATTTTTTCCCCTAACCATGAACATATTAAAAATCCAAGGGTTGAGCCTATATTGATAGACATATAAAAAATTGTATAACCGGAATCTCTTTTATCATCCTGACCTTCATAAAGTTGACCAACAATCGTTGATATATTTCCTTTGAGGAGGCCGGTACCCAAAACTACAAAGATGAGACCTAGGAAAAATGTCTGTTCAAGAGGAATTGCTAGAGTAAAGTGCCCTAAAGCAATAATTAAAGCGCCAATTAATACCGCCTTTTGATGCCCTAAAATATTATCTGCAATCCATCCACCTGGAACGACCATAAAGTAAACCATGCCAGAATAAATACCATAAATAGCCTGTGATTCAACTTGAGACCAACCAAGTCCTGGGTTAAAACCAGTAGCAGCTCCTGTCATATACAAAACTAGTAATGCCCTCATGCCGTAGTAGGACATACGCTCCCACATTTCAGTTAAAAACAGAGTTCTCAATCCAATTGGGTGACCAAAAAAAGTATTACTTGTATTCATATTATTTGAGTTATGATTTAGACAAATACTATATCAAACTAATGGAAAAAACACCTTACGTTGGGCCCCTTCTAAGAATTGTAGCCTCAGTTTATGATTTCTTTTTATTACTAGGTGTTTGGTTTCTCGTAGGCTCAATTGCACTATGGCTTAATGGAGGAAAAACCCTTAATCCTGCTCTTGGAATGCTATTAGTCTTTTTAAGCGGATGGGCTTTTTATGCATATTTTTGGATAAAGAGCGGGCAGACACTTGGGATGCAAGTTTGGAAATTCAGAATTATTAATACTGATACTAGCCAAGACAAAATTACTCTAAAGCAAACCTTTCTTAGATATACAGTCAATTGTGGAATATTGGCTCTTCTGGGGATACCGCTATTTCTGATATATGTAAACTCAAAAAAACTTGCTGTAAACGATATCCTATCTATGACGAAGCTAGAAAAAATTTAATTAAATTTTTTGAAATCTATAGGTTCCAATACCAATTAAAATTGTTATTGGTAAAAGATATGCTATTGCCATAGGCAGTTGGTAAGTCAGAAATGATGCAATACTTAAATCTTTTACCAAGTCATAAATAAATCCGATTGAGATACCAAGAACGATTTGACGACCAACTCCACTAGATCTTGTACTATCAAACATCAAACTACCTGCCAAAAAGATTATCGCAATAATTGATATTGGTAAGAATAGTTTTGCGTATATTAATGAATCGATTTTTTGCAGATCATCACCGGAAAGATATGCTTTCCTTAAAGACAACAAAGAATACAAAGAAGAATTTTCTAAAGTATTACTTGATAGAAAAAAAGAAGTAGGAAAATCAAAAATTTTTTGGGTAGTTGTATCAGTTATATATAATTCGCCATTTTCTAAATTACCCTCTAAGTAATTGTCAGAGGAGCTAATTCGTTGCTGATTATCAAATTCTACTACTTGAATTGCTCGAACTTCTGAATCATTTATTCGCTTGAGACCAATCAAATTTTTATCTGTTATTTCCCATTGAACTTCCTCACTGGACTGAAAAGGTTGATTAAGTAATTTAGATTTTTTTGACAGATCTAAAAACACTGTCTCATCAAAAAATATCAACATAAAAGAAAAAATTATTGGTCCTAATCCTGATACAAGAACAATTTTTATAGGGGAAAATCCTGCTGATCTTAAAAATACTAGATTTCCCTGCTTATTAAATATGGAGAGTGCAATCAAGGTACCAATCAACATTGAACTCTCCAAGTATTGCATACCTTTATTAGGTTGTTCATAAAGCAAGACACTAAAAATTGTAAAAAAATCTTTCTCAGCAGATATGTTTTCAAGCTCAAGGACAAGAGTTACTGAAAAATCAAGAAATAGCATTACAGTCCATACCATGGCTGAAATTACAAAACTCTTCTTTATAAGATGCCTAGAGTAAGTATTAAATATATTTTTCATGGTGAGCTAAGCCAAACTAAAAGAAAAAATATTAAAAAGATTATTACAATGGTTTTTATTCTTGAATTAAAAAGAAGATTCTTAAATGAAATTCTTCCATCCAACATAAATAGCAGGCCTCCACAAGTTAAAAATATCAGATGAACAGGCCAAAGGAAGTAATAAAATATATCAAAGTTATCTGAGTAACTCTCCCTAAATCCAACCAATGCACTTAGATAAAATATGTAAATTAATATGCCGGTCACAAGACTGCCTTCTCTTCCTGATCGTGGATTTTCTTTACCAAAAACAAAGCTAAGCAACATTAATGCTATGAGCATCAATGGTATGCTGGCATTCCATTGATTCTGTATAAAATTAGATCGATTCTTGTAATCAAGCAATTTTGAGAGAGAAAGTGAATTACTTGAGGGTTGTTCCACTTCAATTGAGTGAGTTAATTTTTTAAAAGAAGCATCTATTTTATTAGCACTATTTATATCTGGATAAATATATCCATTTTGAAAATTCAAAATCATTTTTTCATTCTGATTTGAAATTAAGAGTAATTCAGCTTTAATGAGTGACAAACTCGGATCATCTTGAACAAAAAATGTGACATCCGTCATTCGACCTCCATCATATGATTCAAAGAAAAGATAACTTCCCCTTTCATCCAGATTTACCAACGTTTGAGGCTTGAGCATCGAAAGCTTATCTTCATAGGATTGTTCAGCTATCAAGCTTTTGGATAATGCCTTTCCGTATGGAGCTAAAAAAATACTTATTAGCGAACATGTAATCAAAGCAATTACAAAAAATGGTGTGATGTGTTTGATAAGTTTTAATCGAGATGCTCCTGCAGAAAAATAAGCATAGATTCCATTGGAGTTATAAAGCTCTGATATAACTAACAAGAGACTCAAAAAAAATGCAAATGGAATTAGCAATCCTAAAAAATCAGGCAATCTAAATAAAATCACTGTAAAAATAATATCTGGATTCAGGGTTCCTGCTGCAGCTTGTTCAAAATATCCAACAAGTCTAGATGAAAAGATTAAAGCAGTAAGGATAATTAAGATTACAGAAAAACTCTTAAAAATCTGAGAATTTAAATGAATTGCAAGAATATTCTTTTTATACATGCCTTTAGCGATCTTGATGCATTACAATAATTATCTTATCAGTAATTTTTATTAGGAGTATGGTTTATGGCTTACAAAGTCTTATCAAGTCTAACAGCAAACAATATTAATTCTGCAGATCTATTAAAAGTAAAAACAGATCTCTTAATTATTGCTGTTAACAAAAAAACATCGTCAGCAAGTGAACTCAATGCACTGCAATCAAATCCACAATCATTGATGAAAGAGTCAATAAAAGAAATTAATAGTGGATCAAGAAAATCTATCTTTCTACCTGCTCCAGCGAAGGTGGCT
>MDSW01036638.1_pt1 | contig 10559 bp, 9 predicted proteins | sample 811171 | NCBI WGS metagenome assembly MDSW01 (sample SAMN05326641, study PRJNA326480) | marine metagenome | isolation source: seawater | place: Atlantic Ocean: North West | collected 2012 | reverse complement strand
ATGTGTAAAATAAATAATTATGCTCTTTCTTTTACTAACAGTCATAAAGATGTTAAAAATTTCAAAAAAAAACTTATTACTGAAAATAAAATTTATAAAATAGAAACTTTGAGCGCTATTAAAGATTTAAAAAAGATATTAAGATATGGTGATAACTTTTTGATTGACCGAGGAGATTTATCAAAAGAAACAGAAATACACAAAATACCTTTTTATCAAAGGAAAATAATTAAAGAGAGTAAAAAGCTTAAAGGTAAACAAGTTTTTGTTGCAACAAATTTGCTTGAAAGCATGATTATGAATGATTATCCAACTAGAGCAGAAGCTAATGATGTTTACAATTGTTTAGAATTAGGTTCAAGTGGATTAGTATTAGCAGCCGAAACTGCAATTGGAAATTATCCAGAAAATTCGATCTTATTTTTAAAAAAAATGATTAAAGAGTTCTACAAAAAAAATTAAATGACTGAAAAAACTAATTTAATTTATATTGGCACAATAAATAGACATGGAGGTACTTTACTTTCAAGATTATTTGATGGCCACAAGGATATCTCAAGCTATCCACTTGAAACTCAGTTTCCTAAAGATGAAAGTGTATTTAATTTTATTGATCATTTAAATGGAACGCCAACTAAAGTTCCTTCATTTAAAGATTTTTTAGTTTCTAAAGATATTTGTAAATTTTTAAAAATTTCTGAAAATCAACCTAAACCAATATATAAATGGGGAAAAGAAAAGTCTGATCCAGTTGGAGTTAGAAAAAATTATTTAGAAAAAGCGTTTTATCAAAATTTCAAAACCGATTTTGACTATGGGAAATATATAGATATTTTAAAAAAAAAAAGTCAAAATGTTGAATCAATAAATGATATTTATGCTGCTTTACATGATGCATATTTTGATTCATGGGATAACGGTGTCCACAAAGGTTCAGGAAAGTATGTTTTGATGCAAACTAGTGGTGGTTTATTCTTAAAAAATTTTGAAGATTTTTTTACTGAATTTGATAGCTCTTATTTTGTTTCAACTGTGAGAGATGTAAAAACTTATATTGCTTCAGAAAAGACAAGGTTAGCCAGAATTTTTTTTGGTGCTAGGAGATTTCAAAAACCAAATGTTCCAAATTTTTTAGTCAAAAAATTTAAAAATTATGATTTGGATACTTTAATTAGGTCATGGTTAACAACAATAACAAGATTAGCGATCTTACAAGAAAACTATTCTTCAACAGGAAGATTTTTGGTTTACAGTTATGAAAATCTAGTAAAAGAGACAAAAAATGTGATGCTTGATTTTTCAAGTGTTTTAAAAATTGAATATCAAGATATTTTGATAAAACCAACTTTAGCTGGCAAAGATTGGTTTGGAAATTCCCACCATGGTAAGCAAAAAGGTATTAATTTATCTAATTATTATTCTGAAGTTTTAGATAAAAGCGAATTAGATAGAATAGATAGTCTAACAGCAAATATATCCAAAGCTTTGAAACAACAAAAAAAAACTTTTTTAGATTTATCTTTGTTGCCTAAGGATATTTTCTTTGATTATAAATTACAGAAAAAATTGTCAGCTAGTCAAGATAATTGGGCAATATATTCTGCATTTGCATTTAGAGGTTATAGGTCTGCAAGAGTTAAAAAATCATCATTTTTGAGTATTATCGCTTACTTCTTTTCTATTTTTATATATTTAATAAATATTCCTCGTTTAATAAAATTAAGATTATTTCCAGGACTGGGAAAACAAAACTATACTTAATATTTATAATTTTAAAACCTCCTATGTTTAAGTCTAAAGCTGATACAATAAAATTTTTACAAAATAAAAAATTAAAATTTGTAATCCCAAAAACTTATGTTTTTTCTGTAAAAAATTGGAAAAAAAATAAAGCTAATGTCTTAAAAGAAGTCTCAAATACATTTAAGAAAACTATTATTATAAGATCTTCAGCCCTTAATGAAGATAGAGAAGACAAGTCTAATGCAGGAAAATATTTATCTATCTTAAATTTAAATCCAAAAAACAAGAGTGCTGTCTCTAGAGCAGTAAATGAAATTGTAAAAAGTTATACCTCAACTTTAGGATCAAATAAATTAATTGTTCAAAATCAAATTAAAAACGTATCAATGAGCGGTGTCATTTTTTCTTATGACCTAAATACTGGAGCTCCTTATTATTCAATTAACTATGATGATTATTCAGGTAAGACAGACACAATAACTTCAGGAAAAGCAGATTATTCTAATAAAAAAATTTATATACTAAGAAATGGTATTAAATTTATAAGATCAAAAAGATTTCAAAATTTAGTTAAAGCAACTTCAGACTTAGAAAAAAAAATCAAAAATAATTATTTGGATATAGAATTTGCAATAGATAAAAATTTTAAACCATATTTGTTTCAAGTAAGAAAAATTACGTCAATTAAAAAATGGCATAATACATCTAATAAGAATATTGATAACAATTTAAGATATTTAAGAAAAAAGATTCTAAATTTTTTAAAACCCGAAAAGAATATCTATGGAAAGAAAAGTGTTTTTGGAACTATGCCAGATTGGAATCCTGTAGAAATGATTGGCCAGAATCCAGATAAACTATCATATAGTCTTTACGATAAACTTATTACAAGTAAATCATGGGCTACAGCAAGAAAGTTGATGGGTTATAATTATCCAAAAAAAACAAAACTAATGGTAAATTTTGGAGGCAAACCATACATCGATGCAAGATTAAGTTTTAATTCTTTCTTACTTGAAAAGATGAATAAAAGATTAGCAGAAAAAGTAGTTACCTATTGGTTATATAATCTAGAAAAAAAACCTTATCTATATGATAAAATTGAGTTCGAGATAGCAATTACATGTTTTAGTTTTGATATAAGAGAAAGAATAAAAAATTTTTTGCCAAAAAATTTGAATCAAAATCAAAAAGAACATTTTATAGATCTTTATAGGAAAAACTTTGAACAAATTATTCAACACAATCATAAATCTAGTATCAATAAATCCTTAGAAAAAATAAGTAAATTAAGCCTTATTCAAAAAAATTATAAAAAAAAAAAAATTAAAAAAAATGAGTTCTACAAAATTTTATTTGATTGTCAAAAATTAGGTGTAATACCGTTTGCTATTTGTGCTAGACATGCTTTCATAGCTACAACTATTTTAGATTCCCTTCTTTCAAAGAAAGTTATAGATAAAGATTTTATAAGAAGATTTAAGTTATCTTTAAATACAATCACTTCAAAATTTTTAGAGGATACAAATAAAGTTGGCAATAAAAATTTGACTAAAAAGAAATTTATGGAAACCTATGGACATTTAAGGCCAGGTACTTATGATATTAAATCAAAGAGATATGATGAAAGTAATTACATAGATTTTACAAAACATAATATTATCAAAAAAACCAACTTTAAGATTTCAAGTAAAGTTCATAAGAAAGTTGATCAATTATTAAAAAAATTTAATTTTGAAAATTTAAGTAGCCATGAACTTTTTAGATATATTAGTGAGGCAATACCAGCCAGAGAATATTCAAAATTTGTATTTACAAAAAGTGTCAGTTATATACTCAAAATTATCTCTGTTATTCTAAATAAAAGAAATTTTACCTTAGAAGATATCTCAAATTTGGATATTAATGATATTTTCAAAAATAAAAGTAATCAAATTCAATTAATTTTCAAAAATAAAAATGATTACGAGACAAATAAAAAAATAAAATTACCAGAAGTTATATTTGATGTAGCTGGAACATATATTATTCCTTATCAAGTAAATATTCCAAATTTCATAACTAATAAAAAGGTAAGATTAAAAACTCTTTTTCTAGATCAACGTAATATAAAAAAATTAAATTTTAGAAACAAAATAGTGATTATTGAAAATGCTGATCCAGGTTATGATTGGATTTTTAGTAAAAATATAGGTGGTTTAATTACTAAATTTGGCGGTGTCAATTCCCATATGGCTATAAGGTGTGCAGAGTTAAGTATACCGGCTGCAATTGGTTGTGGTCAAAAAAAATATGAAGATTTAAGAAACTCCAAAATTATAGAGTTAGATTGTAAATCATTTAATATTTCATATACAAAATGAATAAAAAAAAAATTAATATTAATCCAGGAGTACTTTGGATAACTGGCTTATCAGGCTCAGGAAAAACAACAATATCCAAATTAATTTTTGATCAATTAAAAAAAAAATATAAAAATATAATTCTTCTTGATGGAGATAGTCTAAGAAAAAAAATTTTAAGTACGCCAAAAAGTAAATTTTCTTATAAGGGAAGAAAGAATATTGGTTTAAGGTATGCTCGTATTTGTAAACAATATTTAAAAAAAAACAAATATGTAATTATCGCTGTTATGGCTTTGATAAAAGATGTTCATATATGGAATAAAAAAAATTTAGAAAATTATACAGATGTTTACTTGAATGTTCCTTTAAAAGAATTAAAAAAAAGAGATCCAAAAAGATTATACAAGATGTTTGAAGAAAAAAAAATTAAAAATCTCGCAGGAGTAGATTTAAAATATGATATTCCAAAAAAACCAACAATTTATATAAACTGGAAAAAAAATATTAGCGCACTAAATTATGCAAAAAAAATTATAAAAAAAATTAAACTATGAAAAATGTTTTTATAACTCAAAGAATTACTTATATAAAGGAATATGGAGAAATGAGAGATAGTATTGATCAAAAAATGATTAATTGGGTAATTAATTTAAATATGAATCCTATTTTGGTGCCCAATAATCTAATAAAAAAAAAGGGAGAATTAGATAAGTTCATAAAAAATAATAAACCTCATGGACTTATACTCACAGGTGGAGATGATATGGGTAAATTCTTAATTAGAGATAAAACAGAAAATTATTTATTAAACTTCTTTATTTCCAAAAATAAACCAATTTTTGGAATTTGCAGAGGTATGCAAATTATAAACAAAAAATTTAAAGGAAATCTTTTTAAGCAAAAAGGACATGTAGCAGTCAGACATAAAATTAATGATGATACAGTTAAAAAAGGTTTTCCAAAATCTGTAAATTCTTATCACAATTATGTGATTAAGAATTTGCCTCAGAATTTTATTTCTTTAGTGAAATTAAGGGACCAGACGATAGAGTCTTTTAGGCATAAAAAAATGAAGATTGAGGCTTGTATGTGGCATCCAGAAAGAGAAAAAAATTTTTCTAAAAAATATATTAAAAGAGTAAAAAATTTTTTTGAATAAAAAAGACAAAATAGCTGGAATTATTTTAGCCGCAGGTAGAGGCAAGAGACTAAAAAATTTTAATCATCCTAAATCTTTAATAAAATATAAAAATAAATATTTAATTGAACACATCATTAATAATTTTGAAAAAAATCAATTAAATAATATTAATATTATTACTGGATATAAAAAAAAGATAATAGAAAAAAATACAAATGTTACATCTTATTTTCATAATAAATTTTGGAGAAAAACTAATATGGTTTATAGTTTAACCAAAGCAGATAAAGTATTGAGTAAAAATTATTCAATAATATCTTATGCAGATATTTATTATTCATCAGAATTGATTAGGGATATTAAGAAAAAAAGATACGATATTTGTATTGCATCATATTTAAATTGGAAAAAACTTTGGAAAAAGAGGTTTAAAGACCCGCTCAATGACCTTGAGGGATTTAGAAGAAAAGGCAATAGACTTTTAGATATCGGATTTGGTGAAAGCAATTTAAAAAATATTGAGGGTCAATACATGGGTGTTATTGGAGTTTCAAAAAAAGGTTGGAAATTGATAAAAAAAAAATTATCCAAATACAAAAATAAAGATTTAAGAAAGATATCTCTTACAGAGTTATTGAGAAGCTTAATTTTTGATGAGAATTTAAATATAAAAATTATAGATTATTCAAAAAAATTTTTTGAAATTGATTTTAAAAACGATCTCAATTCCATGTAATAAATGAAAAAAAAAATTGTAAAAATTCATACTCAATCAGATAGATCAAATCCTATAATAATTTCAGGTATAACAAGATCAGGCAAAGCAATGATGATGGAAATTATCTCATCTTTTAATAAAGTAGAAAAATGTACTATGAATATTATTATGGAGCAGCCTTACTATCTACATCAAATAAAAAGAATTAATTTTGAAAGTGCTATCTATCTTTTGAGAAAATCATACTCAGTATTATCTTCTAATTTAATTCTTGGAAGAGATCTCAACTTTAAAAAAGATGATTATACAAGCATTTTTAATTTTAGGGACCCAAAATTGTATTTAAGAAGAATTAACAAAGATATTAAAAAAAATAAAATTAAAAATTTAAAAAAAAATATTTATATACCTTTAATGTTGCATTATGCAGCACCAAGTTATGATTTATTAATCAAATCTTTTCCTAACGTTAAAATTATAGATATGAACAAAAATCCTATAGAATTGGCTTTCTCTTGGATAAAGAAAAATCTAGGAGGAAATAATTACAAAAATTCAAATAATATGATTACAACGTTAAGATATAAAAATAAATATTTACCGTTTTATGTATTAGGGTGGGAAGACAAGTATTTAAAATTGAATAAATTTGACAGAATAGTGGCGGCAATCAAGTTTCTAGATAAAAAAAAAAAATTGAATTAAATAAATTAGATAGTTCTCAAAAAAAAAAGATATTAAAGATTTATTTTGATCAATTTGTAAATAAAAAAAATTCTATAGAAAAATTAGAAAAATTTCTAAAGTTAAAAAAAACAAATTATACCTCAAAAGTTTTAAAAAAAAACAACTGTCCAAGAGAGATTTTTACAAAAGAACTTGATGTTAAGAGAAAATTTTTAAAAAATAAACTTTCTAAAAAATATTTCGAACAAATTACAAAGATGGAAAAAGAATATTTAAGAAATTACAACTGTAATCTAAGAAGTTTTAAGTTTTGATAAGAAAAACATATAAGTGGAGTAATAAAAAACCTACAGCACAAATGTTAGGTAGATTCCAATCTTGGCATAAAGGAAAACCATAGGTTAAAATGAGCTCAAAGCTTATAATAGGTTATCCTTCTAAAAATGATTTATCAAATCAAACAGCTATAGTTCTTAAACATTTATTACTTAAAACTAATAAAGAAAATAACATTAAATGCAAAATTGAAAGCGGCATAAACTTAGATTTTAAAAAAAGAGAAGAAATTTATGAATATCTAGACTCTTTAAGTGAAAAGATCATAGATGAGCTTAAAGACCAACTTAATAATATACATAAAGTTAGCTTTAATTTTAAAGATTGGAAAATTATTTTATCACCATGGTTAAAGAATTTTTTAAAAATAACTTATTTAAGGTATTCAAATATTATTGAAATTTTTAAAAAAAATGAAATTAAAGAAGTTGAAATTTTTGAGTGTGATGAAGAAAAATTTTTACCTATAGATAACATGGAATTAAATGGACTAGCTAATGATTATGATTGGAATGTTATAATGTACAGCAAAATAGTAAGTTTTATTAACAAAGATGCAACATTAATAAAGAATAAAATTAATTTTCAGTATTCTAAAAATGAAAATAAATCACCTAAATCAATTAAATTAATTTTGATAGATTTAATTAGATCGTTCTTGAGTTTCTTTCAAAAAGAAAATGATGCATTGATAATAAATCCTTATTTACCAAAATTTGAAAATTTTAAATTAAATCTATTGTTGAAGCAGGTCCCTCAAATTTGGAAGTTTGTTAGAATACAAAATAGAGAATATAGCTTAATTTTAAGAAAAAAGATAAATTTTTTAAATTCAGATGATAATTTTGAAACTTTTGTAAAAAAAATAATACCCAGCTCCATCCCCTCAGTTCATATGGAGTCATTTGATGAATTAAATAAAATAATAATGAATTTGAATTTACCAGAAAAACCAAAGTTAATTTTTACATCCAATAATTATGAATATGATGAAGTATTTAAATTATACACAGTACTGAAAAAAAACATAAAATGTCCTTATATAATTGGACAACATGGAAATTATTTATCAAATGCAGAAAATAAATTTTTTAAGAAATCCCATCAAGCAGATTATTATTTAGATTGGGGTAAAAAGGGTTTTTATGATCAAGACGGTTTTAATTTTAAACTGATTAATAAAAGTATTAAATCTAAAAAAAAAGATAAAATCCTAATTTTAGATTCTCCATTTGGAACAGATAATAAAATTTTTAATAGACTTGAGGAAAATGAAATTAAAGAAAAATTTCTTCACAATCTATTGTCTCTATTGGATAAAAAATTACACAGTAAAATAGTTTTAAGATTACATAATTCATATAATAAAAAAGGTGAAAAATATTTATCTTACATTAAATCAATAAGTCCCTATATTCATATTGAAAGTCATAAAAAAGATATATTTGATTTATTTTCAAAATGTAAATGCGTAATTCATACATATAATTCAACTGCAATTTACGAAAGCATGGGTTTAGACATACCAACATTATGTATTTGGCCTAGCCACACCACTCATATTGAGGAAAAATATAATATTTTTTATGATAATTTAAAAAAAAATAATATTCTATTTTTCGAGCCATCAAATTTAGCAAATACAATTAATAATAATTTTCATGATATAACCACATGGTGGAATCAACCAGCAGTCATAAATGCAAAAAAATTGTTTTTAAATGAATTTTCTAACCCTCCTCCAAAAAAATCAATAAAATTATTAAAAGAAAAACTAATTGAATTAAATAAATATCAAAAGGGATAAAATTTTTTTTTATAATAACTCATTAATACTTTTAGTAAGTAAAATTAATGCTGTTAAAAATATACATATATTTAAAATCTTGAAAAAAAATTCTTTATTTATAAACCTATCCAAAAAGTTTCCAAGAAGAGAGCCCATAGCTGAAAAAAATATAAGTAAAAATATATTATAATTGTTAGAGGTTTCACTATACATAATTTGTAAAAATATTAATTGGGTTATTGCAAAAAAAATATAAGCAAATGTTAAATGATATCGAATTTTAATTTTATTCTTATAAATTGATAGTAAATATATAGATAAAAATGATCCACCCATATTACTTACCCCATGTATAATACCGATTATAAAATTAACTATTTTTTTGTTGTTTATAATTTTCGATTCTCTTTTTAAATATCTTTTTAATAAAGCTGAAACAATAATTAATATGGCAATTAATATTTTAAAATTTAAATTCAACTCATTATAATAAACAAATATTAAGCCTAATATTATTCCTGGTATGGAAAAAAAAACAAAGTTATTTATTACTTTTCTATCAATAATGTTTTTTTCTCTTTTTGAAATTATTATAAAAGTAATTAAACTTACTAATATTGAACAAGGTAATAAAACGTACAAAATATCAATAAAATAAAAACCAATTATTAAAAGCAAAGGAGTTCCTAAAGCCAATAGTCCAATTCCAAAAATAGATTGAAAGATTGATAGCGTAAATATTATTAAACTTAAAAAAAAATTAATTTCCATATTTAAATCAGTAGAACTTGTAATAATTTAAAATAAAATATCAATATTTAAAAACCTATTAAGTTTGGAAAGAAAAAGAATAAAAATAAGAATAAATAATACTGAAATGATATATAATTATTTAGATGTTAATAACAAAAAATACTAAACCCTATGAGAAAAATTAGAGTTATTAATCAAAAAAATATTGAAGAAATTTTTCTCTATTTGGAAAGGGGAAAAAAATTTAAAAAATATAACAACTCCATTCTTCTAAAAATAGCTTTTAAATTTATTTTTTTTTATGAAAAATTGGGTGATTTGAGATATCTAAATTTAATTTTGAAAATAAAGGATATAATTCCAAGAAATATTCTATTAAATAAAAAACTTAATAAATTAATGAATAAAATTAAAAGTAGAATATGAAAATAATTTGTCTAACTCAAAGACCAATCCAAGCCCTAATTTTAATTTATTTATTAGGATCAAAAGATATTTTTTTTGATCACATATTTTATAGCCCTTTGAAAAAAAAAAATTCTTTAGGTTTTAAAAATGAAGGAATTCATTCTTGGAAAGCATTAAAATATCAGTGCAAATTATTAAACATACCATTTGATAAAGTATCAAATATTAATAGTAAAAAATTTTTAAAAATTCTTAAAAAGATTAATCCAGACTGCATGATTTCCCTTGTTGTTGATAATATTTACAGCAAAAACATTATTTCAGTTTTTAAGAAAGGAATTTATTCCTCTCATGGTGGCATAATGCCAAAATATAGAGGAAACGAATGTAGTAAATGGGCCATATTAAATAATGAAAAATATGTTGGAATATCTTTGCAGAAAATTAACAAAGGAGTAGATACCGGTAGAATAGTTAAGGTATCTAAATTAGCGACTAAAAATTTTAAAAGTATTGGAGATATTGATAAGAAATTATATTATCAATTTAAATTAAATGATTTTGTTGAAATTGTACAAAAACTAAAAAAAAATAAAAAGATTAAATTTCTTAAAAAAAAAAAATTGGGAAACAATATTT
>MDSW01148388.1_pt1 | contig 10560 bp, 8 predicted proteins | sample 811171 | NCBI WGS metagenome assembly MDSW01 (sample SAMN05326641, study PRJNA326480) | marine metagenome | isolation source: seawater | place: Atlantic Ocean: North West | collected 2012 | reverse complement strand
GTTATCGCTCACTTACGTGGAATGACCACGCGACGCTCGCGATGCCTTGTCTTGCCGCGGCTTGGCCGCCGATGCGCCGCCTTATCTTATGACGACACGCCCTAGCGCCTAGCGACTGGGCCAGGCAAAAGGCACCACCTCGGCCAGGCTCTTGGCGCCCAGCAGTAAGGCCAGCAGACGATCCACGCCGAGCGCGACGCCCGCACAGGCCGGCAAGCCGTCGTCCATGGTGGCCAGCAGGCGTTCGTCGATCGGCGGCTGCGCCGACCCCTGGGCCGCGCGGGCGGCCTGCTCTCGCTGCATGCGAGCGCGCGCCGTGTCGGCATCGGTGAGCTCGGTGGCCCCGTTGGCTAGCTCGATGCCCTGCCAGAAACACTCAAAGCGCTGGCCGAGCCTGGCATCGGCGGGATCAAGTGCGATGAGCACGGCATCATCGGCCGGAAAATGAGTGACGATCTCGGGCCCGTCGCGGCCCAGCTCGGGCTGGACGACCAGGCCCATCAAAAGATCCAGCCAGAAGACGCGGTCTTGGCCGTCGCCGCTGGAAGCCGGCGCAACGCCGTGATCATGCGCACACGCAACGAGCACCGATATGGGCGCTTCGAGTGCGTCGATGCCCAGAACAGCGTCGAAAACAGCTTGATACGAGCGCCTGCGAACCACGGCCGGCGCGCCGGCCGCGGCGAGTACAGCGGCCAGTGTGTCGATCGCAGCCGGCATACGAGCGGTGATCTCGTACCATTCCAGCATGGTGAACTCGGGGTTATGCCAGCGCCCGACCTCACCGGCCCGGAAGACATGTCCGAGCTGATAGAGCGAGCGCCGGCTTTCGGCCAGAAGCCGCTTTAACCCATGTTCGGGGGACGGCACGAGATAGCCGGCCGTTTCGACGTGTAGACAGTCCAGCGCGCGCTCGGCCGGTGCTGCCGGGGACAGGAGCGCCCCGTCGGCTTCCAGAAAGCCACGCTGGGCCATCACACCGCGCAGGCCGGCCAGCAGCTCGGCCCGGCGGGCCAGCGTATCCGCAGTGATACCCGAAGCGCCGAGCCCGGCCATGCGGCTTTAGCTTTCGCTGGCGCGCGAGACGTATTCGGCCTTGCGCGTATCGACCTTTAACAGCTCGCCTTCTTCGATGAACAACGGCACCTGGACCGTCGCGCCCGTTTCCAGCGTGGCCGGCTTGGTGCCGCCCGAGGAGGTATTGCCGCGAACACCCGGGTCCGTTTCCACGACGCGCGAAATCAGGAAGTTTGGCGCTTCGACCTGTAGCGGCACGCCGTTCCAGAGCGTGACGTCACACTTGTCCTCGGCCTGGATCCACTTGGCGGCGTCGCCTACCGCGGCTTCGCTGGCCTGGTACTGCTCGAAGCTGCCCGGGTCCATAAAGTGATAGAACTCGCCGTCGTGATACAGAAACTGCAGGTCGAGATTGAACACGTCGGCGGCTTCGACCGAGTCCCCGGACTTGAAAGTGCGCTCGATGGTGCGCCCGGTCTTTAGGTTACGCACCTTGACGCGGTTAAACGCCTGGCCCTTGCCGGGTTTGACGAATTCGTTCTCGACGATGTTGTACGGGTCACCGTCCAGAATGATCTTCAGGCCGCCCTTGAACTGGTTGGTTGAATACTGCGCCATGGCTCGAACATCCTCTTGCACCAGCGGGCCGGCTCGAAACGAACCGCGCGGTGTCGTCAAACGGGTAAAATAGGCGTATGGCGATGTCTTCACCGCACGACGCCGCCTCTCGCGAGGCGCGCAGTCTATCGTATCCGCACCCCGGCTGGCAGCAGGCGATGCGCGAGGCGATCACCGACGTCGATACGTTGTGCCAGCGTCTGGACCTGCCCGAGACCTATCGGGCCGATGCACATCGCGCAGCGACATTGTTCGGCCTGCGGGTCCCCACCGGGTACGTCGATCGCATGCGCCGCGGCGATGTCGATGACCCGCTGTTGCGCCAGGTCCTGCCGCTGGACGCAGAGACGCGCAATGTCCCCGGGTTCGGTCTGGACGCGGTGGGCGACATGGCCAGCGCGGCCGGCCACGGGCTGTTGCACAAATATCACGGGCGGGCGCTGCTGGTAACAACCGGCGCCTGTGCGGTGCACTGTCGCTACTGTTTTCGACGTTATTTTGACTATGCGGGCCAGCACGCCGGTGGCTCCAACCTGCGACAGGCGCTCGAGCATATCGCCGCCGACACCTCCATCAGCGAAGTCATCCTATCGGGCGGAGATCCGCTGTCGCTCACTAACGAACGCCTATCGCTGATCGGCACCGCACTTGACGAGATGACCCACATCATGCGGATCCGGCTGCATACACGCACCGCCGTGGTGCTGCCCGAGCGCATCGATGCCGGCCTGCTGGGTTGGGTAGCCGCCCGTCGGGCAACGGTCGTTATCGTGGTACACGTCAACCACGCTAACGAGCTCTCGCCGGAGGTCACTCGCAGCCTCGCCGCGCTCAAAGACGCGGGGGCAACGCTGCTCAATCAGGCGGTGCTGCTGGCCGGCGTTAACGACGACGAGGCCGCGCTTGTAGATCTCTCTGAGGCGCTATTCGCGGCCGGCGTGCTGCCCTACTACATCCATCTGCTGGACCGCGTGGCCGGCGTGCATCACTTCGAGGTCGCCGAGCCAGACGCCGTCGCCCTCATGCAGGCGGTGGCCGCACGACTGCCGGGCTATCTCGTGCCCAAGCTGGCGCGTGAGCTGCCGGGCGAGCCGGCCAAGCGGGTCATTGGGGTGTAGCCGGAGCGCCGGCGGGCGCCCCAACGACAGCTAGTTCGTCGAAATCACCGACTCGGCCACGGTGGATTTCTCGACCGGTGCCAAATGCCCGTCCGTCAGCGTCCAGATATGATCCATGCGCTGGGCCAGGCTGCGATCATGGGTGACCATGATCAGGCTCGTGTTGTTCTCGGCGTTGAGCTCCAGCATGAGATCGAACACGGCCGCTGCCGTGCGGTGATCCAGGTTACCCGTGGGCTCGTCGGCCAGAATACAGGCCGGCTCGGTGACCAGCGCCCGGGCCACCGCAGCACGCTGGCGCTCGCCGCCCGACAGCTCGGTGGGCTTGTGCTCGAGGCGCTTGCCCAGCCCCACCTTGGTCAGCAGATCGCGAGCCTTGTCCAGTGCCACCTTGTTCGAACCGCGTCGGATAAGCAACGGCATGGCCACGTTCTCGACCGTGGTGAACTCCGGCAGCAGATGATGGAACTGGTAGATGAAGCCCAACCGCTCGTTGCGCAGCTTGCCGCGGGCAGCATCCGACAGGCGCGTCATGTCGTGACCACCGATCTCGACCGTGCCTTCGGTGGGGATGTCCAGCCCGCCCAACAGATGCAGCAGCGTCGACTTGCCCGAGCCCGAGGCGCCGATAACGGCCAGACGCGCCCCTGGGGCAACGTCTAGGTCGATGTTGGAGAGCACGGTGATCGGCTCTCGCACCTCGGTAAATGTCTTTTTGACCCCGCGGGCCGCCAGGACCGATGTATTACTCATAGCGCAGCGCCTCTGCCGGTTGGATACGGGCCGCCCGCCAGGCCGGATACAGCGTGGACAGGAAGGCCAGCCCGAGCGCCAGCGCCGAGATCTGCCAGACGTCGTGCCAGTGCAGCTCGCCCTTGAGCTGGCTGATGTAATAGACATCCGCCGAGAACAGGCTGGTATTCAGCACGTTTTCCACGAACGGCACGATATGCACCATGTTCACGGACAACAACACGCCGAGCACCACGCCGATGATGGTGCCGATCACGCCGATGAGCATGCCCTGGACGATGAAGATGCTCATCACCGACTTGGGCTTCATGCCCAGCGTTCGCAGAATGGCGATATCTCCCTGCTTGTCGGTGACCACCATCACCAACATGGAGACGATATTAAACGCTGCCACGGCAATGATCAGACTCAAGATGATGAACATCATGGTCTTCTCGGTCGCCACGGCGTGGAAGAAGTTGGCGTTCTGTCGCGTCCAGTCGGTCACGCGGTAGCGATACGGCAGCGTCTCCGATAGGTCTTTACTGACTTTCGGTGCGGCGAACAGATCGTCCAGCCGCAGCCGCAGGCCGGTCACGCCGTCGCCCATGTGGTAGAGCTTCTGGGCGTCGCCGATCGACATCAGCACCATACCGCTGTCGTATTCGTACATGCCCACCGAGAACACGCCGCCGACATGGAAACGCCTGAAACGCGGCACGATGCCGGCCGGGGTGACGGTGGCCTGCGGAATGAGGATATCCACGTCATCCCCCACGCCGACACCGAGCTGATTGGCCAGGTCTACGCCGATGACGATGTTGTATTTGCCGGGCACCAGGGAATCGAACGAGCCGGCCACCATATTGGCCGCCACATCCGAGACGTTAGCCTCCAGCTCGGGGTCCACACCGCGCAGCAGCGCGCCCGATATCGCACGGCCGCTGCGTACCATGCCCTGGCCCGAGACATACGGCGCAGAGGCCGTGATCTCGGTCTCGTCGGAATCGACCCGTTCGCGCAGGGTCGTCCAGTTCTCCAGCGCCCCGTCGGCAGACTGGACCTCGACGTGCGCGGCCATACCCAAAATCCGATCACGCAGCTCGGACTCGAAGCCGTTCATCACCGACAAAACGGTAATCAACAACATCACGGCCAGCGCAATGCCGCCCATCGATATCGCCGAGATGAACGATATGAAATGATTACGGCGCTTGGCGCGGGTATAGCGCAGGCCGATATAGAGTTCGAGCGGTCTAAACATGGCCGCGCATTTAATCACAGAGACGGGACGGGGGATACGAACATTTCTGCTTTTACAGCGTATCGCGGGCAGCGAGTGGCGCTCTGCTGGCGTGGCGATCGGCACATCAACGCGCAACATCGCTCATGAACACCGTCGTTCTGCCCGCCGAGTGGGCGCCGCAGGCCGCCATGCTCTTGGTCTGGCCCCGGCGCGACGGGGACTGGGGCACCGGCCTGGTGGCCGCCCGCGACACACTTCAGGCCGTGGTCAACGCCCTGGCCGCGCGCCAGCCCGTGATTTTGGTCGCCCCGGATGTCGATGCCCGCCACGATATCGGCCAACGCCAGTCCGAGGCGCGTCTGGCGCATGAAGGCGTCTGTGTCGCGGACGTCGCCGCCGACGATATCTGGGCACGCGACACGGGCCCGATCACCGTGATCGCCAACGGCCATCGGTGCTTTATCGATTGGCGCTTTGAAGGCTGGGGCGGCAAGTTTTCGGCCGTCGCCGACAACGCGCTGTGTGCGAAGCTCCATGCCGGCGGCTGGCTGGGTGCCGATCCGCTGGCGCGCCAGGATTGGGTGTTAGAAGGCGGCTCTATCGAATCCAACGGCGCAGGCACGCTACTGACCACGCGTCGCTGTTTGATGGACGGCAAACGCAACCCCGGCGTAGACAGCCGCGCCCTGGATACTCGCCTGCGCGAGGTCTTCGGGGCGCATACGCTGCACTGGCTCGAACACGGCGCGCTCATCGGCGACGATACCGACAGCCATATCGATACGCTTGTACGCTTCGTGGACGAAACAACACTGGTGTATCAAGGCTGTGCCGACCCCAACGACGCCCATTACGCCGAGCTGGCCGCCCTGGCCGACGAACTGGCCGGGCTGCGGGATGCCAACGGCCAGCCCTATCGTCTGATCGAGCTGCCCCTGCCGCGCCCGCAGCATGACCCCGACGACGGCCATCGGCTGCCGGCCGGCTATGCCAATTTCCTGCTGGCCAACGGCTGTGTCCTGATGCCGGCCTTCGATGATCCGGCCGATGATATCGCCGCGGTCCGCCTGGCCGAATGTTTTAGCGACCGGCAGATCATCCGCATCGACAGCCGCGCGCTGATCCGCCAACACGGCGGTCTACACTGTGCAGCCATGCAGATCCCGGCCCTGCCGATTTGAACCGACCGGAGCGCCCGTGAAAGTCGCCATCGCGCAATATGCGTGTACACCCGATATAGACACCAACCTGGCCAGCGCCGAGCGCGAGATCGCGGCAGCCGGCGCGGCCGGTGCGGCGCTGGTCGTTCTGCCCGAGCTGCACAACACGCCTTATTTCTGCCAGGTGGAAGACCCGGCCCGGTTCGACTACGCCGAGCCGATCCCGGGACCCTCCAGCCGACGTCTGGCCGAGGCGGCCCGTGCGGCCGGCGTCGTGGTGGTGGCCTCGTTGTTTGAGCGGCGTGCCGCCGGGCTGTACCACAACACCGCCGTGGTTCTGGATCGCGATGGCAGCCTGGCCGGGCGCTATCGCAAGATGCATATCCCAGACGACCCGGAATACTACGAAAAATATTATTTCACGCCGGGTGATCTCGGCTTTACACCAATCGACACCTCGATCGGGCGCCTGGGCGTATTGGTCTGCTGGGATCAGTGGTATCCCGAGGCCGCCCGGCTGATGGCGCTGGCCGGGGCCGAGCTTCTGATCTATCCCTCGGCCATCGGCTGGGATGACGCCGTCGACGACAGCGCCGAACAACAACGCCAGCTCGGCGCCTGGCAGGGCGTACAGCGCGGCCACGCCATCGCCAACGGCCTGCCGGTGATCACCTCTAATCGGGTAGGCGTGGAAGGCGATCACACCACGCAGATCCGCTTCTGGGGCCACAGTTTCATGTTCGGCTGCCAGGGCGAGACACTAGCCGACGCCGGCGAAGACGCAGAACAGCTCATCGCCGACATCGATATGCATCGTAGCGAAACGGTTCGGCGTATCTGGCCGTTCCTTCGCGATCGGCGCATCGATGCCTTCGCCGATCTGACCCGTCGCTATCGCGACTAAAAGCCCGACCCGCTTTCGCACGGCGCCTGCCGTGCCATAATCCGCGCGCTATGGCCGATACCCCGACCCAAGACTCTGTCGTTTCCCCCGCCCAGCCGCGTCCACTGGCCCCGCCCGAGGCCCGGGCCGGCGCGGGTGAGCGCTGGTATAACCTGCCTGGCGCGGCCAGCGCCCTGGCGCTCATCCATACCGCCAGCGCCCGCGACGCGCTGACGGTCGCGGTGGTGGCTGACGAGCATCGGGCCTATCGCCTGGAAGAAGAGCTGCGTTTCTTTGCGCCGAATTCGCTGGCGATCCATCATTTTCCCGACTACGAAACCCTGCCGTACGACGTATTTTCGCCGCACGGGGATATCGTGTCCCAGCGGCTCGCCCTGATGGTCGAGCTGCCGCGCATGGGCCAGTCGATCCTGATCGTGGCCGCGGATACGCTGTTACAGCCCGTGCCCCCGCAGTCGTTCGTGGCCGGCCGCGCGATGTCGTTTGCCGCCGGCGAACAGCTGGATTTCCATGCCCTGCGCGAACAGCTAGAGGCCGCCGGCTATGCCGCGGTCTCAGAAGTGCGCACCCACGGCGAGTTTGCGATTCGCGGCGCCGTCATGGATCTATTTCCCACCGGGGCCGACCAGCCCTATCGGCTGGATCTGTTCGACGACGAGATCGATACCATCCGCGCCTTCGACCCGGACACCCAGCGCTCGACCGACAAGATCGACTCGATCCGCCTGCTACCGGCGCGTGAGTTTCCCTTCGACGACGACGCTATCAAGGCGTTTCGCTCGCGTTATCGTCAGGCGCTGGCGGGCGACCCGGGCGCGAGTGCGATCTATCGCGACGTCTCCAGAGGCGTGCCGCCCGGGGGCATCGAGTCTTACCTACCGCTGTTTTTCGACGAAACCGCAAATCTGACGCAGTACTTTCCGGCCGAGGCCTGCGTCATCGAGTTCGGCGACGTCGGCGCGGCCTTGGATACGGCGTGGTCGGCGATCGGGGATCGCTATACCCAGCGTCAGGTCAATCCGGAGCGCCCGATCCTGGCACCGGAGACCGCCTTTGTGACGCCGGCCACCGTGAAGCAGGCCCTGGATGCGTTAACCGCGGCCCGCATCGTCGCCGACGCGGCCCCGACGGCCGCTGCGAGCGGAGACGCCGTCTTCAGCGCCCGCGCCGTGCCCAAGCTCGCCGGCAGCGATGTGGCGGCCACCGGCAAGGCGCTGCGCGGCTTTTTCGATTCGTTCGACGGGCGGGTGTTGGTCACCGGTGACTCCGCCGGCCGGCGCGAAGCCATGCGCGACTGGCTCACCCAGCTGGGCCTTGCCCCGTCGCGGGCCGAGTCCTGGACCGACTTCACCCAGCAGAACAAGCGTATCGCGGTCACCGAAGCCCCGCTCGAAGCCGGCTGCGTGCTGCCGGGCGACGGCCTGGCGATCATCGCAGAGAACGAGCTGACCGGCGCGCGCCCGCCGGCCAAGCGCCGTCGACGGCGGGAAGTCCGCGACCCGGAAACCGTGATCCGCGAGCTGACCGACCTGGCGCCGGGCGCGCCCGTCGTCCATCAGGACAACGGCGTCGGTCGATACCAGGGCCTGATCAAGCTTGATGCGGGCGGCGTCGAAAATGAGTTCGTACTGATCACCTATGCCGGCGGCGACAAGCTCTATGTGCCGGTGGCCTCATTGCATCTGGTGCATCGGTTTACCGGCGGCGACGCCGACACCGCCCCGCTGCACAAGCTCGGCAACGAACGCTGGTCCAAGGCGCGCAAGAAAGCCGCTGAAAAAGCGCGCGACACCGCCGCCGATCTGCTGGAAATTCAGGCCAAGCGGGCCTCGCGTCAGGGCGTTGCCATGACGCCGGATGAAGCCGACTATGCCAAGTTTTCGGCCCAGTTTCCGTTTGAAGAAACACCGGACCAGCAGCGCGCCATCGATGAGGTCATGGCCGATCTGTCGCGGGCCAACCCGATGGACCGGGTCGTTTGCGGCGACGTGGGATTTGGTAAGACCGAGGTGGCGCTGCGTTCGGCGTTCGTGGCGATCTCTTCGGGTTATCAGGTGGCCGTTCTCGTGCCCACCACCCTGCTGGCCCAGCAGCACTACCAGAGTTTTTCTGATCGGTTCGCCGATTGGCCGGTTCGCGTAGGGGCGCTGTCACGGCTGCGTACCGGCAAGCAGCGCGATGCCATGCTCGACGATATGGCCGATGGCAAACTCGATATCGTCATCGGCACCCACCGGCTGCTCGGCAAGGACATCAAGTTCAAGCAGCTGGGCCTGCTCATCGTCGACGAAGAGCATCGCTTTGGGGTGCGCCACAAGGAGCGCATCAAATCACTGCGGGCCCAGGTCGATCTGCTCACGCTAACGGCCACGCCGATCCCGCGCACGCTCAACATGAGCCTGACCGGCCTGCGCGATCTGTCGATCATTGCCACGCCGCCCGAATCGCGCCTGGCGATCGAGACCTTCGTGTCGCGCTACGACGGCGTGCTGATCCAGGAGGCCGTGCGGCGAGAAATGCGCCGCGGGGGCCAGATCTATTACCTGCATAACAAGGTCAAGGATATCGAGCGCAAGGCCGCCGACCTGGCCGAACTGCTGCCCGAGGCGCGGATTCGTATTGCCCACGGGCAGATGCACGAGCGCGAACTCGAAGACGTGATGCTGGATTTCTATCATCGTCGCTTCGACGTGCTGCTGTGCACCACGATCGTGGAGTCCGGCATCGACGTGCCCAGTGCCAATACCATTATCATCGACCGCGCCGACACCTTTGGCCTGGCCCAGCTCCACCAGCTGCGCGGGCGCGTCGGGCGCTCCCATCACCGGGCCTATGCTTATCTGCTGACGCCGGAAGAAACAGCCATGACGGCCGATGCGCAGAAACGTCTCGAGGCACTGGCCTCGCTGCACGATCTGGGCGCCGGCTTTGCCCTGGCGACACACGATTTGGAGATTCGCGGCGCCGGCGAACTGCTGGGCGAAGGCCAATCGGGCCAGATTCAGGAGATCGGCTTCGATCTGTATCGCCAGATGCTGGACCGAGCCGTGGCGGCGTACAGGCGCGGCGACGTCCCCGAAGGCAACGCCGACGAGCTGATGGGGGCCACCGAAATCGAGCTGGGTGCGACCGCACTGCTGCCCGAGGACTATATTCCGGACGTGCACATGCGCCTGGTGCTCTATAAGCGCATCAGCGCAGCCGACAGTCCGGAAGCGCTGCGCAAGCTCAAGGTCGAGCTGATCGATCGCTTCGGACTGCTACCCGAGCCAACCCAGACGCTGTTCGCGGCCACCGCGCTCAAGCTACAGGCAGCCCCGCTGGCGCTGGCCAAGATCGAAGGCGGCCCCGATGTCGGTCGGCTGCACTTTGGCAAATCCAGCAAGATCGACCCGGCAACGCTGATCACGCTGGTCCAGGCCGATGCCAAGTCGTATCGCCTGGATGGCGACTCCAAGTTGGTGTTCTTCCGCGAGATGCCGGATGTGGCCACCCGTGTAGAGCGCATCGCCGAACTGCTCGACAAGCTCGGCGCCAAGCGCATCGAACAGACCGAGAAGGTGCTCGACGTACAAGCCGAGGCCTGAGTTCGGCCCGGTCGTGGTCGCCGGTCATGCCGAAAGCTAGGGAGGCTCTGCATAACCTCTCGCGGGTCGCGTTCGAGTCCTCACAGACGGTGCGGCAAGGCGTCCAGGTGCAGCGCCTGCCTGATTGGCAGGTCAAGCCTGGCAACGCAGCCGCGGCGTCTGTGAGGCCGAACCGCTT